>TBL_comb48_EPIDRAFT_1000024_pt1 | contig 106853 bp, 157 predicted proteins | sample TroBogEpilimnion_37_FD_10681 | JGI IMG/M metagenome (IMG submission 10681) | reverse complement strand
CTTCCCATTCTTCCCACCATTCTTCCCACCATTCTTCCCATACTTCCCGTTCTTCCCACCATTCTTCCCGCCGTTCTTCCCACCATTCTTCCCGCCATATTTCCCATTCTTCCCGCCGTTCTTCCCACCATATTTCCCGTACTTCCCGTTTTTCCCACCATATTTCCCACCACCATTCTTCCCACCATACTTTGCTGCACCATTCTTCCCACCGTTTTTCCCGCCATCCTTCCCACCATCTTTCTGCGCTTCATGCAGTGGAGTTAGATGCCTAAGACCAGCTTATTGCAGTTGTGGAGGATGTGTTGTTTGATGTTAATAATGGTAGAGGGTATAATCTATATATGCCCTCTATCATAGTTATAAAAATAATTAATAAAAGGATAAAAAATGAAATTTGATAAATATGCACTTGCTACTGAAATAGAAGAAAATTCTAATTTATTTGAAGTTTTTGAAATTATAATATTTGAATCTGATTCAGAAATTTCAAAAAGATGGAAATCTGGTACATCTAATCAAAATGCAATTGCAATGAATGTAACTGGTTTAGATAATCTTACATTTGATTCTTTTTGGGACGGACAAAAATTTAATCTTCCAGACAATAAAGAAAGAGTTGTCGGTCACGATGTATTTGATATATGGGGTCATGAAGAAAATTCATTAAGTCTTGCATTTTTATCAAAAAATAAAATTTTTGGTAGAGTAACAAAACATAATGATATTGAAAAATTTGAAGCTGCTTTTTCAAATAAAGTTTTAGTTATAGATGCATCTGATGTAAAATTATTTGGTTTAGGTTATATTTGGGATGGATCAAGTTTTAGTTTGCCAAAAGATTAAAAAAAGGTTAATATGTCAAAGTGGAATGATTGGAAAAAAAATGTTGGAGATTCACGTCCTTGGCATCTTTTAGATCCAAACAAAATAGTAAAAGATTCAGAAATTGCAAAAAATAGATTAGAAATATGCATTTCATGTCCAAGATTAGTTTCAATAACAAAACAATGTTTAGAATGCGGATGTTTCATGTCTGCTAAAGTTCATCTTTCAAATGCAGAATGCCCATTAAATAAATGGGGAAAGTCCGAGTAAGTTTTAATAGATAAAGGATTTAAAATGAATGTTTATGATGAAAATGAAAACCCTTGGTTTACTAAAGATAGATCAGAAACAGCCTCAAACAGAGTGTCACGATTAATTAATAATGATATTTTAATTAGTAATCCTGGTTTAGGTTTAAATATTTATCATAATGTTTTTTCTTTAGAAGACTCAAAAAGATATATTGATACTCTTGAATTAAATTTATCAAGTAATAAAAAATATACATGGTCCGAAGCGCAAGTTACAAATTCAACTTCCCCAATTAAAAAAGCAAGAGATTGTGTAGATTTTAAATATAAACAAGAAAATCTTGGTCCGAGAGATGAATTTAATTCTGATTTAATTGATTTGCATGAAGAAATATATCAAAAATTAAAAACTTGTATAGATGATTATGCTCATTATTGGGGCATTAATGTTGTATATTATGAAGCTTTTAATTTTGTAAAATATGAAGGTGAAGGTACTCATTTTAATATTCATGCTGATCATGGCCCAGCTTATAATTGTACTGTTTCTGCAGTTATTTATATTAATGATGATTATGAAGGCGGGGAAATTAAGTTTCCAAGATTAGATAATTTTGTACATACTCCAAAAGTAGGGGATATTGCTATTTTCCCATCAAATTATATTTATGAACATGCTTCTTTGCCTATAAAATCTGGCACAAAGTATTGTGTTGTTGTTATGACCGATATAAATACATTAAGTCATTAATCTATGAAATTAACAAATAACATTATTAAATTTAAATCTTTTAGGCCATGGCTTAATAAAGATAGCATTTCAGCCCCCAGCCCAACACAAAGTTTAATACCAGATTGGTATAAAGAGGCAGATAGGTTTGCAAAAAATCCTTATAATGGAGAATATTATAAAGCTCCAAAAACAGTTTGCCCTTTTCCCAAAGAAGGAACTACAGATGATTATGGGATGATACCAACGTGGAAAGCTTGTCCAGCTATTTTAGATGCTTTTACAACTGGATATGTTTTAAAAACTCCTTGCGATATAACATTTTTTAAAAACAGTCAAAATAAAATTGATGTAAAGATAGAAGATAATCAGTATAAAGATTTTTGTACAGCAAGGCCACCAATGCCACAATTTGAACACCCCAAGGGTTATTATAAAGATCATTTTGCTTGGCAACCAGATTGGGGATTGGAAGTTCCAGAAGGTTATAGTTGTTTATACATGACACCGATGAACAGATTTGATTTACCATTTTTAAATACAACTGGTATTGTAGATAATGATAAAGTTCATTTATCTGGAACCTTTCCATTTTTTATAATAGATGACTGGGAAGGCACTATTCCAGCGGGAACTCCTTATATGCAAATTCTTCCATTTAAGAGAGAAAATTGGCAAAGTGAAATAGAAATACTGTCAACAAATACTATTTATGATAAAATGATGGATAATATGAAAATGTACCGCAAACCAGATGGCGGGATTTACAGAAAAAAAGTCTGGACTAAAAGAGAGTATAGTTAGGAATAAAATGCAAACTTGGACTGAAAAAGAAATGCTAGGCAATGGTATTGTTTGTTATAGAAACGTTATTAAGCCAGAATTTGATGTTATTAATAAATTAGAAAATATATTGGGCAAAGCAGCACCTTATGGTCAGATATCTGATGATGGTAAAAGATATCATTGGTACCCAGCATATGTAGGATATCAGCAGCTAATGCCAGAATATCGTGATTGCTATGATTTTAAATTTAAAAAAACAGACATTCAGGCAGACTCAACAGAAGATTCATTACGCTTACAAGATATATGGCAAGATGTTTATGATGCTCAATTTGCAGCGGTTGAAGATTATCGAAGCATGTTTAACATTATGGAATTAAAATATTGGGAAGCTTTTAACTTTATTAAGTATGGTCCAGGACAGCATTTCCAAGAACACCATGATCATGGTTTTTCTTATAATTGCACAGTATCGCTTGTTGCATATATTAATGATGACTATGAAGGCGGGGAGCTTTATTTTAGACTACAAGAACTAAATATTAAACCTAAAGCTGGAGATCTATATATATTCCCTTCAAACTATATGTATCCACATAGAGCTATGCCAGTAACATCTGGAACAAAATATTCAATTGTTACCATGCTAGACTATAATAAAAAATTCCATACGCCAGAAATGTATATGCCAGATAATGACTAAAGTTTTAGCATATAAGATTCCAGGTCATCCAGTTAAAATAGAACAGTCAAGAGTTCAAAGAGACTGGATGGATGAAACTGCGGGCAAACATGTTTATAAATGTTTTCCATTAAGTTTAGCAAATCAAATAGGCTGGACAATTTCATTTACTGAAGATATTAAATTTATTTGGGACGGAGTAGTAGATACAACCTCAGACCATGTAAATATACTTCAAGGAGAAAGATTAACAGATACAAATAGAGCCAATGCAACTATAAGTTTTCACAGCGGAATTCAATTTAAAACAGATGAAAATATGTCTATACTTTGCATACCTCCAGCAAATCTTTTTATTGATGGTTTGATCCCATACACCTCTGTAATATCAACTTCTTTTTTGGACGAACCTTATCCAATAGCATGGAGAATTACAAAACCAAATTTTGAATTTACTTTAAAAGCAGGAACACCGATTGCTACTTTTATTCCATTATCTTTAACTAATTTATCTGAAATTGAATTAGATGTTTATGATAAAATTTTTGCAGAAGATCATTACGAATTTAGAGAAGAAAGAGGAAAAGCTTGGGCAGAAATTACTGCTAAAGGAGAATTTACTAATTTTTATAGAAATGCCGTTGATCACAGAGGCAATTCAATAGGAAAACACGAAGTAAAGTCTTTAACTATGAAAGTTAATGATTTTACTTCATCTAGTTAGGTGGTATAATAATAATATGGAAATAACAAATAAAGACATTCATAACCATGCTCCAAAATCAATAACTCCTTCTGGATTTTTTGGAAATGATAAATCTATGATTGTTGAATTAGAAAATTTTATGACTGAAGAAGAAATTAATTTTTTAGATAATGCAGCAAGAAATATAAATATTTGGGATATTACAGAAGATCATGTAAATGAAAATGGAACTGTAATTTATGATTCTAGCTATTGGAAAGACCGTGTAGCCAGTTCTCCATCTTTAAATAAAAATGATCCAAGAATTGTACCAGTAATAGTTGGTTTATTTGAAAGACTACAGCCAGTCATAGAAAATTTTTATAATGTAAAAGCCACCCCAACTGGACAAACTATAGTTAGATGGCTCCCAGGACAATTTCAAAATCCTCATGCAGATAAAGAATTGTGGGATGGTCCAGATGCTGGAAAACCAAATGATTTTCCTTGGTACGATCTTTCAAGTTTGTTTTATTTAAACGATGACTATGAAGGCGGAGAATTGTATTTTCCTAATCAAGAAATTAAATTTAAACCAAAAAAAGGTGCAGCTTATTTTTTCCCAGGAGATAAAAATTTTATACACGGAGTTACAGAAGTAAAAAGCGGAATTAGATATACCTGTCCATTTTTTTGGAATATAACAGAGCATACAGGAGATAAAAAGCCATAATGCTAAGCGTGTTAAAAGAAAAATTATTAAAAAACAATTTTATAGTAGAAGAGCCAATAGACAACGTGCTTGTTGTAAAAAACTATTTGCTTGATTCTGAAATTAAATATTTTAATGATTTTATTAATAACACGTCTGAAGATGAATGGTTGATAGAGTATATGTCAAATTTAAAACCTTTCTGTCTAGAAAAGTTTGGAAGAGATGATGTAGAAAATTTAGTTGCAGAAGGTTTATTTGAAATAACTCAAAATTGGGAAGATAAAAATTTAAATATTTCTAAGCAATCAATATCTGCTACCATAACAGAAAGAATAAATAATTTTATATATCAAATTGAACCAGATATTGCCTGCAATGGATTTGGTAGCATTCAAAGGATGCAAGAAGGCGTAGAGCTAAAATGTCATACGGATCAAGATACAGATCCCTCTATAAGATATGCTGCAATTATTTATTTAAATAATAATTACAATGATGGTCAATTATTTTTTAAAAATAAAAATTTAGAATTAAAACCAGAACCTGGTTCTTTATTATTATTTCCAGGCAATGAAGATTATCATCATGGAGTCAGAAAAGTTAGTTCTGGTCCAATTAGATATGTAATTGTTGGATTTATTAAAAAAATAAATTATTATGATTATGACAGGAAAGGCAATAAAATAAATGAAAAATAATTTTGATGTAGAAGAAATATACCCAAATATTCTTGTTTATAGCAATGTTTTTGAAGATAATGATAAGATGTATGAAATTGTTAAAAGCATAGGAAAAAGCGAAGAAGAAATTTTTGAGCCATGGAAAGATTGGTATACTTTTGGTGAAAAAATAGAAGAGTTTGGAATTTATTTTAATAAAACAAAAAATGAAATGGAAATATCTAAAGATATTAATCCAATAAATAAAACTCAAGAAGATCAAAAATATTTTATTACAGAATTAGTAAAAGCTTTTCATTTAGTAAATAATGATTATATTAAAAGGTTTGATATAGATTTTGATCTAACATCTGTATCAAAAACAAAAAACCCAGTTGATCAAAATGAAGCAGATAATTTTAAAACTTTTCCAGAAGAAGTTCCAACATGGAGATGGACAGGCCCAAGCTTATGTAAATATTTTGATAATGCTGGAAATGGTTCAGATCTTTCTATGAGTTATCATTCTGATTACATAAGAGAGCCAATAATAACTCCTGGATATAAATTTGCTATAACTACAACTTCTTATATAAATGATGATTACGACGGCGGTGGATTGGATTTTGTTATTGATAGTAAGCTTATTGGGTATAAACCTAAAAAAGGTGATTTTGTTGTTTTCCCATCAGGCCATCCAGATATTTTAACTGAAAACGGTAAAGTTTATTTACATGGAGTAAAAAATCTTTATAATGGAGAAAAATTTTTTACAAGAATGTATTGGCAAAAATTTCATTTGGGTCAAGATGAGTGGTTTGAAAATGAAGAAAAATATGGGAAGGCAGAGTGGGAAAGAATGCAAGAAAGTATAATGCAAGATTATAGAGAATCTGTGCAAATGAAAGATATTAGTAAGTGTGTGAGGATAAGATGATCTTAAATAAAAAAAATAGATTAACAAAAGATATACTTGTTTATGAAGATTTTTTAACAAAAGAAGAATGTGATTCTTTAATACAAGTTTTAGAAAAACAAGCAAGCAATGAAAAATTATCTTGGACTCCTATATCTTTTTATGAATCTTATTCTTCAGTTCTACCGCAAGATGGTGATCCAGAGCTAGCAGAATTTAATTTAAAACCAACTGTTTTTTCTGATATTAAAAAAGGTATCATTGAAGCAATTGCAGCAGTTCATGACATTGAACCAAATAAAGTAGTTCAAATTGGATACCATACTCAAAAATGGGAACCAGGAGCATATGCCAGGCTTCATTCTGATAATACAGATGAACATGGCAATACTGGGCCTTTTGAAAGAAGTAGATACGCTGGATTTTTATACTTAAATGATAATTTTGAGGGTGGTCTGCTTCAGTTCCCTTCTCATGATATTAGTTTAAAGCCAAAAGTAGGAATGCTTGCTGTATTTGCAGGCGGGTTTGAAAATATGCATGAGGTAACTTTAATAGAATCAGGAACAAGATACACACTTGGTTCTTTCTGGGATGATAGAGAAGAAGATGCTTACCCACAAGAAACTAGAGATGCTTGGGCAGAAGAAATGAAAAAGATCAGAGAAGCTCAAGCTGAAGAAAAAAAAGAATGGCAAGAACTTCTTAAAGAAGGTTTTAAGTTAGATAAAGATGGAAACAAATATAAAATAGAGGATATATTAAATGGATAAAAAAGTATTGGATGAAAAGATTTATTATTATGAAAATGTAATGCCAAATTTTGATAATTTTATTAATACATTGAAAGAGTTAGATGACATTTCTTCTTCAAATGAAGATAATTTATGGTACCCATGGACATCTTCAAATGACAAAGATTTTATTTATGGAGAAACAAAATCATTTGATTTAAATAGAATTAATCAATTGCAAGATCCTTTAAAAGAAAAAATGTCATATGTATATAATTCTGTAATAGATGCACTTTATAATGTATCTAAAGATTATGCTGAATCTTTAGGTGATTATGATGAACCACGCCTATTCCCTACTTTTAATATAAAAAAATATTATTCAGGAACTTCAATGGGATCGCATTTTGATCAATTAGATGGAGATCAAACATTAAGGTATTCTTTAGTTATGTATCTAAATGATGATTGCGAAGGCGGGGAAATTTCTTTCAGTATTGTAGATTATGATGGAGTTAATCAAAAACCTTCTACACCAATGGATTTTGAAGAAGCAAAGGATAAGAATGCTTTTGATGTAGGAATTAAACCAAAAGCAAATAGTATTATTATTTTTCCAGCTTCTGCTCCATATTTTCACACTGCTCATACTGTTAAATTTGGTTTTAAATATATGGTTCCAGGACATTGGATACATAATGATATGGAGTTTAATAAAGCACCTCAGAGCTCAATGCTGTCGGAATAGTATATGATAATTAATAAAATATATGATAATATATATGAAATAGAAAATTTCATAACAGATGAAGAATGTCAAGAAATATTAGAAATAGCTTATTTATCAAAAGAAGAAGATTGGCACGTTGATAAAGATGAGTACAACACTTCTGAATTCTGGAGCGATAAGTCTTTATATTTATATACAAATCCTCCAGAAGTAATTAATAATATTAATGATAGGGTCAGCACCTTTTTTAAATCATTTGATCATATAACAAAAATAAATGCAATTCATAGATTTTCTAAAGATGTTGCCATGGGTAGACATAAAGATAATTATACAAAAATGGGAAATATATCTTCTGCATACGGAGTTGTTCTTTATTATAATGATAATTATCTTGGGGGAGAAATTGAATATCCAGATTTAAATATAAAGTTAAAGCCCAAAGCAAAATCTTTAATAATTCATGCTGGGGACATATTACACGGAACAACACCAGTACAAAGTGATAGCATAAGATACTTTTCAACTTCTTTTATAAGAGAAAAAGATGGTACAAAAGTAAAATTAAACCCTGAGATATTTGGAGGATAGAATGGTTAGTGGGTATCAGCCAACAAGCAGTCAAGAAGAATTTGTATTAAATATATTAAATAATAAAAAAGAAGGTTATTTTGTTGAATTGGGTGCTGCGCATTCAAAAAATGGAAGTAATACTTATAGGCTTGAAAATGAATTTGACTGGAAAGGCGTATCTTTTGAGATAGTACCAGAACTTCATAAAGAAGTTTCTGAAAATAGAAAAAACCCTTGCATACTAGGCGATGCAACAAAATTTGATTATATTAAATATTTTGAAGAAAATAATTTTCCTAATCAGATAGATTACCTTCAATTAGATATTGATGCTGGCTATGATCAAAACGGTAGGCCAGTAGGAAGTGCGTATACTACATTGCATGGATTGATTGCTGTGCCTTTAAATAAGTATAGATTTTCTATTATAACATTTGAGCATGATGCTAATATGTATTGGAAAAATACGTCAATTCGAGATATGCAGAGAGAAATATTAGATTCTCTTGGATACTCTTTAGTTGTTAGAGAAATTCATGAAGACTGGTGGGTTGATCCAAATGTTATTCCTCTTGAAAAATATCGTGAGTATTTTAAGTGGAATACACTTTGATTCAAAAAACAGCCATAGTAACTGGAGCAAGTAGAGGAGTAGGAAAAGCTACTGTCAAATTGCTAGAGCAAAATAACTATAAGGTTATTGCATTATCTAGAAATTTAGAAGCAATGAAAGAGTTGGAATCTGACAATGTTGAAATTAATCAAGTAGATATAACAGATTCTAATCAAATAAAAGAATTTTTTACTAAATATAAAAATATTTCTTTAGATCTTTTAGTTAATAATGCTGGGGGTGGGGCTAGTCCTACTTTTATTATTAATGAAACTATGGAAAATTTTAGAATGGCTTATGATATAAATGTATCAGGCCCCATGTACCTGTCTCAACTATTTGTTCCGTGCATGAAAAAATCTGATTCACCAACAATTATTTTTGTTACATCTTTATGTGGAAAAATACCTTTTAGGGGCGGCGGGAACTATTCAAATGCAAAGCGTGGTCAGATGGCACTAATAGATACAATGCGTATGGAATTTCCAGAATATGGAATTAAGATAAGTGAGATATGTCCTGGTTCTATAGATACAGATGTAATAAAAAAAGATAATGCGATATCTGCCGAAGATATGGCGGAGGCAATAAGATGGGTGGCATCTATGCCAAAAACTGTTAATATTAATCATATTGAAATAAGTCATATATATAACGGAAAGTTTATTTAATAAATGGTTAGAAAACTAATAACTGGAATTGAAGTCCAGGAATTTGATGAGGCTATTGATTTAACTATACATACAAAATGTCCAGAAAAATGGCTTTTGATTGATCTTGAGACGGGTCAAGAATATATGGGTTCAGCCAAACCCAACTTATATGGAAAATGGAAGAGAATAAAAGATGCTGTTAATACTAAAAAAAATGATGTGTGGGATTAAAGGTCATACCTTAAAAATGGCTGGCTCATGTCCATTTACTGGTAAAACTTATAATTACTGTGACCGATGTACTCAGATGTTTCCCGTTATTGGTTAATTTCAGTACACAATATTCGCTACAGATAAAGAAAGTGGTAAAATAGACTCATATGAAAATTACACCTGTTGAAGAAGTTAATTATGGAACCTACCTCTGGCAGATGCCAGACGGCAAATTAGTATCTGATGAAGATGGTAATTTTATGTGTATTTATGCAATTAAAGGTGATGTAAAAAAGATTACAGAACTTAGAAATTTTGCCAAGTCTTATGGCGTTGAAGATGGAGAGCCAGTATGGTTTTCTGGACACCGCCCAGTTTCTGCCGAAGAGTATGATAATCAAAAGCAAAGAATGGACTGGGGATTAGTTGCAGACGAATGGGACATCCCAGCTCTAAAAGAAGATTTAGAGCAAAAGAAAAAAATGGGGATTATTTAAATGGAACACAGAGCTACAGTAGTAGATGATAACGATGATTTTGCTAAAGGTTATTCTCTTGAAATTGAAGGAGCAGCTTTAGGCACTTCTCCACGTGAATTGCAGGAGACAGATTTTGATGACCCATTTTTGGCAAAGGCTGAAGACCTTTTAAAAATTGAAAACCTTAACCCAAACTTTAGACGAAATGCTTCTCGTAAATTAAATAAAGCTTATACTGGTTTAGATGATGCTAAATCAAAAAAGCTTGATCCACTAGATTTAACTGGATATTCATTATTCCAGATTGTACAACCACCTTATAATGTTATGTACCTTGCTCAGCTTTATGATGTTTCCCCTTATCACCACGCAGCAATTGATGCTAAGGTTGCAAATACAGTTGGCCTTGGATATAAATTTGTAGAAACTCAAAAAGTTTTAGACAAGCTAGAAGATGCTTCAGAAAATGAACCAGTTTTAGAAAAAGTTAGAAGAAAAATTTCTCGTGCTAGAGTAATGATGAGAGAAAAAGTTGAAAGCTTAAACTCAGATGATTCATTTGAAGAGGTCTTGCGTAAGGTTTACAAAGACCTAGAAACAACTGGAAATGGCTATCTTGAAGTAGGTAGAACATCTGCTGGAGAGATTGGTTACATAGGCCATATCCCTGCCATTACAATGCGTATAAGACGGCATAGAGACGGTTTTGTGCAGGTAGTATACAACCGCTATACCTATTTCAGAAACTTTGGCGACACGACCACACAGGACCAAATAGGCACAGATCCACGTCCTAACGAAGTTATTCATTTTAAGAAATACACACCAACAAATACCTATTATGGCGTTCCAGATATTTTGTCTGCTAAGAATGCAGTTGCTGGTGATGAGTTTGCTTCCCGTTATAATTTAGATTATTTTGAGAATAAAGCTGTGCCCCGTTATATTATTACAACCAAGGGTGCTCGTTTAAATGCTGATTCTGAAAGAAAGCTTTTAGAATTTTTCCAAATAGGTCTTAAAGGCAGAAATCACAGAACTCTTTATATTCCTCTTCCAGCAGATAATGACTCGGCCCGTGTAGAGTTTAATATGGAGCCAATTGAGGCGGGGATACAAGATTCATCCTTTAGCAACTATGCTATAGAAAATAGAGATCGTATTCTTATTGCTCATAGAACCCCATTATCTAAAATCGGTAACGGGACACCAAGCCCATTAGATGATAAGATATTTAAAGAGCAGGTCACAAGACCAGCACAGGATGCATTAGAAATTCAAATTAATAAAATTATTAAAGAATTTACTGATATGTTTAAATTTAAGTTTGAAGAACTTACTCTTACTGATGAATTGGCACAAGCTCAAATTGATCAAATCTACCTTACAACTCAGGTATTAAAGCCAAATGAAGTTAGAATGAGATTGGGTATGAATCCAATTGATTCTGGCGATGAAGTATTTGATCCAGCAGCCAAAGCTGCAGAAATCCAAGCTCAAACTATGGATTCAAGAGCAAGAGATAAAACCAGAAATGCAGCCCCAGAAGAGGCGGTCAGCGGTAGAGCCAGAAAAGGCGAAGGCAGAAAAGTAAAATAATACACTAGAATTATTTTGCCTTTATACTACACACTGATATTATTTAACTTAGAATGAACATTCAAAAAGTACAATGGAATAATAGCCAATCTACAGTCAATATGTCCTTCCCTATCACCAAGGTAGATAAGGAAAAAAGGACTGTCTCTGGGTTTGCAACATTAGATAATATTGACCGTCATGGCGACATTGTAACAGCAGAAGCATCAGAAAAAGCATTTGCACGTTTTAGAGGAAACCTCCGTGAAATGCATGCCCCAATTGCTGTAGGTAAAGTTTTATCATTTCATCCAGAAGATTATCTTGATAAAGAATCTGGAAAAACTTATAAAGGTATTTATGTGCAGGCTTATGTTTCTAAGGGAGCACAGGACACTTGGGAAAAAGTTCTTGATGGAACTATGACTGGTTTTTCAATTGGCGGGAATATTGTAGATGCTGGAGTAATGCCAGGAGATAAAAATGATCATCGTGTTATTAAAGAATATGATCTTATGGAACTTTCATTAGTTGACTCACCAGCAAATCCACTTGCAAGCATTTTTTCTATTCAAAAAAATGTTGATGGTTCTTCATTTATGAAAGGTATGGCAGCAGATACTAAAATTGAAAATGTTTATTGGTGCAAAAAAGATCAGATTGCATCCTCAACAATTGCATCTTCAAAAGATTGCGTTATCTGCGGTACAGGAATGGATAATGTTGGTTGGATAGAATCTTCAGAAACTGAAAAGGGATTAGCAATTAGCAAAGTTGTTGATTCTTATTTTAAGAAAGATGATGCTCCAGGTCCAGATCATTCAGCTACCACTCAAGATGGAGATGCTGGAACAGTTAACTCAAAAGAAACAATTAATCTTTATCCAGATCAAAATAAAGCAAAGCAAAGACTGAGAAGAAAACTCAAGAAAAAAACAACACTAAAGAAGTCTGATTCAGTAAATGATTCAGAGTATGCTAATGAAGGAGGTAATAAAATGGCAGACGAAACAAATAATGACGCAGTAGCGGATGCAATCGAACAGATTGTAGAAGCAGCAGAATCAGCAATTGATGCAATTGTAAATTCAGCAGCTGATGTCGAAACTCCAGCAGATGCTCCAGCAGCAGATGCACCAGCAGATGCACCAGCTACAGATGAAACTCCAGTAGCAGCAGATGCACCAGCAGAAGCTCCAGCAGAAGAAGCCGTAGAGAAGTCGGTCACAAGCGCAGAGGCAACAGAGCCTTTTGCAAAGATGTTGACAGAAATGCGCAACCTCTTCAGCGAAGCAGTAGAACAGAATTCTGCAGACACAGAAGCAAAAATCCAAAAGTCAGTAGATACAGTAGAGGCAGCACGTGCCGAATACATGAGTGCCGTAGAAGGCATGAAAAAAGATCTTACAGATCTAACTAACAATATCTCTGATTTCTTCAAAAGATTTGAAGAGCTAGAAAAGCGTTTTGGTGCTTACGAGAGTGATACTGCAGTACAAAAGTCCATTGGTGAAGTAGAAAACTCGCCAAGGGGTACTAGACTCCAGAAAAATATGGAGTTCGATTGGCAAGGATCCTTCCTCGGTTCCGCAAATCTATAAAAATCAACAAATACAAAGGTGGTGAAATAAAAAATGAGCAATGAACTTTTACAAAAAGTAATTGACACAACAAACCTTGGAACTTCAGGTTCTGATCTATCAGGTGACGGACGTACCCATTCAGGTACAGGTCTTCTATACCCAGATCAGGCTAACAGATTCCTAGATTACATGTGGGATGCTACGATTCTCGCTAAGGCGGCCCGTACAATTCGCATGCGTTCAAACACAACTGAGATTGATCGTGTTTCTGTAGGACAGAGACTGATGACAGTTGCAGCAGAAGAGAACCCTCGTGACTACGTTAACGCAGCAGGAGATCAGTTCACTACAGCAGGTGCAACATTTTCTAAGATTTCTCTAACAACTCGCAAGCTTCGTCTTGATTGGGAGCTCTCAGCAGAGGCTCTTGAAGACAATCTTGAGGGACCAGATCTCGAAGATCATATCGCCCGCTTGATGGCAACACAGGCAGGTAACGACATCGAAGATACTCTTATCAACGGTACTGGATCAGGCAGCGGACTTATGTCAGCATTTGTCGGATTCAGAGCTAACGCTCTAGCAAACGCACACGTTGTTGATGGTAACGCACAGGGACTTGACAAAGCTGTTTTTAATACAGCAATTAAGACCTTGCCACGTAAGTACAAGCAGCGTCGCAATCAGCTTCGTTTCTTCGTAGGATCAAACTTAGTTCAGGATTATCTATATAATCTTACAGCTAACGCTGGTTCTGTGAATCCATGGGATATCGCTTCTGGCGTAATCCGTGGTGACGTAGTTGCTAACGATGGTGGTCCTGGTACCACTACACCGTTTGCTTTCGGTATCCCAGTAATCAACGTTCCTCTTATGGATGAAACTCGTGATTCAACTGGTAAGGCATATGGCGACTCAGGCTACGATGCAACTTCAGGTCTCTTTGGTGATGTCCACTTGACATTCCCACAGAACTTTATCGTTGGTATCAAGCGTGACGTTGTTGTTTACCGTCTCTTCCAGCCAAAGAAAGACACAATTGAATATACACTATTCATTCGTGTTGGCTGCGCTTTCGAGAACTACGATGCACATGTTATCGTCAAGAATGTTAAGGTCTCAGGAACCCAGTTCGGTTCACTTGGATCAGTAACACACGGTTCACTAGTATCTAATGCAGATACACATACACGTGGTACATTCTAATCTAACCTATTAAAGGTGCAAATAAGCGGGGAGGACTTAAAATCCTCCCCCTTATACTTTATATAATAGATGGTATAATAGATACGACATGAGAGGAAAAGATATGTCATTTGATACATTAAAAATTACAGAATTAAAAAAGGTAGCAGAAACCTTTGGCGTAGAATTGCCAGAAAAAGCTACAAAGCAATCAATTCTTTTAGAACTTGAAGATAATGGAATTTCATACGATATGTATGCAAAGTTTAATGGTACAGAAAAAGTAGAAATTGAACAACCAGTAAAAGAAAAGAAAGTTAAGCTTGATAAAGCTAAGACTATTTTAGTAAGAATGGATAAGGCTAATCCATCTTATACTGTTTACGGATATACCTTTACTCAGGAACATCCATTTGTAGCCATGACAGAAGACGACGCTACAAAGATTTTTGACCATGAGCCAGGCTTTAGACCAGCAACTCCTAGAGAAGCTCAGGAGTTTTATAATTAAATAGGGGGCTTAAATGCATCAGATAATACGTGGTACCACAGCAACAGCAGAACTTGAGATATACTACAAAAAAGAGCTATGTAATGCAGATGGCGATGTCCATGTTGTTATAGTTGATGCAGACTACCCAGATAGAGTACTATTGCCATCTACGTTGGCATATAACGATCCAGAAATAGGGAAGTATACAATAGACCTTAACGGTATTGTAACTTCCCTAAATCGTGTTATAAAGGTTACATGGAGCTATACAACCCATGGACAAGCAACCTATCAAGAAGATTTTTATGAGGTGTATACTCCGTATGCTTCATTGGCAGATATAATAGAATATTATGGTTTTGGCACCCGCCCATCTGATCTTAACTATAAATCAGAAGAAGAGATTCAAGCAGCAGAGTTTATTGCACGTATGCAGATAGAAACTTACGCAGGCCAAACATTTGGTCGTGGGTGGGGAGATCAAGAAATATTTGGTAATGGATCAGATGCTTTAGAGCTTGTAGAGAGAATGCTTGAAATAGGTCAACTATACGAAAATGGCACTTTAACGATAGATTATACTACGGATCCAATAGTAAATAAATTTGGATTTGATATAGAGTTAACTCCAACATATCGTGCTATTCGTATTATTAATAAAGATTATCAAAATATAATTGCTTATGATAGCTCATTTAATGTAACTTCAGAATATTCTGGAAGTTTTAAGGCTGGATATAGATATAGAGTTTATGGCGAAAAAGGTTGGCCTTATGTCCCACAAGATGTTAGAAGATGTACAGTCTTATTAGCAGGAGATTATCTTTCTAGAGACTCTGAGTGGAGACAAAAATACCTTAATAAAGTTCAACTAGGCGACATTAATTTCCAACTTGATTCTGGTGCATTTACTGGAACTGGAAATGTTATTGTGGACCAGATCCTAGATCAATATAGAAATACTGGGATAGTGATTATATAATGTCTGTATCATTAGTTGGCAGCATAATGAATATGACAGCTGATATATTAGTTCAGCAAAATAAACAATCTGAAACTAGCGGTGTTATAACTAGAGAATGGGTTTATGAAGAAACTATTCGTTGCAAGATATCACCAATTAAATCTTCTGGCGCATCTGTGCGTGGGGATGGAAAAAAATTTGATGTTGGTAAAAATAATGAATATATAGAAAGTATAGAATTAAAAATGAAGTGCTTAAAACCTATTTCAAAGCGTTCAAGAATATCTGGTATAAAATCTAATGATGGTCAATCGGTATATACAGAAATTGATAGATACGATAATCCAGATACAACATTTGATGTTGTAGGTTCACATGCAGTTTTAGATCCATTTGGCAAAGTTTCACATTACGAAATAACATTGCAAAGGGTACGTGTCCAAAATGATAACACTCAAAGCAAGTGATTTCAGTATAACTGATATAGAAACAGAACTTGATTTAAAAATAGGCGGAATAAAAGCTTTATCTTCCCCAAGAGTTTTAACTGCTTTAGGCGATGCTATATTTACATTAAGTGCAAAAGCATTTGTAAAAGCTATGAATATGCAAGCAAAAGCAACTCCAAAAAAATATCATCACGTATATGAATGGAATAAAACTGGATTAGAATCTGGAAGGCTTTTTTTCTTATATAAAGAATCTTCAAGAGGTGGATCGTTAAGAATTAAAACTGGATTCATACAATCAAGAAAAAATGTTCCAATTGCTCCTGAACTAATGATTCCAGGAAAAACAGGAAAATCAGTTGCATCAAAATATGTTTTTAGAGATAAAGCAAATGTTATGGAATCTGGTTCTCCAGTCATATATAGAACTTCTAAAAATATACCACTTCCAGATAACGGCTCAATAAGATTTGTAGCAGCAGGCACTATAATAAAAAATTATAATCCTGGTGGTAAAGAAGTAAAAGGTTCATTTGAGCATTTCTTTAAATTGTGGTATTCTACAAAAGTTAATTCAATTATCTCTTCATCTGGAATTATTCAGGCAATAGATAATGAAACTGCAAAAGTTTTAGATCAAAAAAAGGCGGGGCCAGCACAAGTTACTACCGCCGTAGTTAATCTATTAAGACAGTATTCAAGAGAGGTAGAGGTAGTATGACAAATTACAATAGCCAGGCTTCAGCAGATATAAGAAAATATATTTGGTATAGCATAAAAGAAGCAGATCTTCTTAATGAGAATGATTATTATGTTGATAATATGGCAGATCCTCTTGTTCCGATAGTACCTGCTCAACAGGTCCCAGAATTTAATAATAGCCTTCCAGGACGCACTTATATGCTTTATGACTTTGATCTAAAGCAAATCCCAGTCCAATGGTGGATGTCAGAAGAATCTTTTACTCTTACAGTAATATCTCAAAATTATGAGGTAATTAATCAGATAACTAACCTGATCCAAGACCTTTTTAGAAGGTATGATGAAAGTGCAGTAGATCTAAATAAATACTTAGGCGGAAATACAGATTTTATATATCATCATATTATGATTGACTCAGTATTCTCCCCAGAACCATTTGGGACTGAGGGAGGATATCAAGTGGGAAGCGTAGTATTCTCATATAATTATTCAAGAAAAACAGACTCAAAAGGTAGGTTCTAAATTCGTATTATAAGTCTAATATGTTATTATTAGACCAAGAGGAAGATTTAAGCCAAACTTTAAAAAAAATAAGGTGGTGAAATAAAAAAATGGCAGCAAATGTAAAAAACGTAATTGTTGGTGCAGCACAGGTATTCGTATCTACAGGCACTAACGCAAATCGTCCACAGACAACAATTGACAACTCAGGCTTAGCTTGGGGTGCTCAGAAAGCAGCTGGATACCTAGATGGCTCTTCAAATTGGAGAGACGTTGGATATACAAACACTGGTCTTGAGGTTTCATACGAGCCAGGTTATGGTGAAGTTACTGTTGATCAACTTTTGGACGCAGCTAGACTTTTCAAGCAGACTGTTAAGGTCATGCTTAAGACAGAACTCACAGAGGGTACTCTTGAAAACGTACACTTAGTATTCGGTCAGTCAGATCCTGTAGTTACCTATAGTGGTTCAACAGGTCAGTCCGATGCAGTATTCACAGCAGCATCAAATGCAACCGCTGGTTACAAGAACGCAACACTTAATCTTGCAGCAGGTGCTCTTGGTGATGCTCCAGTAGAGCGTTCTATAGTCGCAGTTGGACAAGCTCCAGCTAACCTTGGAACAGAGGCTTCTCCAGTAGATGCTTCAACTCTTGGAAAAGAGCGTGTATATGTTGCACGTCGTGTAGTACAGGTTGAGACCACTGCTCACGCATTAAAGCGTGACGGTGCAACTGTATTCCCAGTTCAGTTCCGATGCTTACCAGATGATAAAGATATGTACGATGGCGCAGAATATGGCGTTATCATTGACAGAGTTTACTCATCTCTCTAAAACTTAATATAGACAATTAATAAATGTCCCCCACTAAAAGGGGGGCATTTATGTTTTAAATAAGCATTTTGATATAATTTGTATAAGGTAACTAAGGAGAATAAATGCCAACAACAGTATATGACACACTTGAGATTAAGTTGTCAAACGGTACAGTAATTACAGTACAACCACTAAAAATAAATAAATTAAAAAAATTTTTGCAAGCTATCAAGCCAATTCAAGACGGCACAGCAGACACAGATGAAAAAGCAATGGATGTCTTTATTGCTGCTGGTATGATTTGCATGGAGCAGTTTGCTCCCGAGTTTGCAACTGATAAAGATCTTTTTGAAGATAATTTTGAAACTCCAACACTTATGAAAATTCTTGAAATAGCAGGTGGTTTGAAGTTGAACAATGACGACCCAAACTTCCAAGGGGCGAATCTAGTTGGGAATCTCTAGATCTCGTCTCTTTAGAATCTGAAGTTTTCCTTTTAGGAATATGGAAAAACTTTGATGATTTAGAATCATCGTTATCCATGGAAGAGTTGCTAGTTACTCTTGATGCTGTCCGTAAAAAAGATATGCAAGACAAGAAATTTTTAGCAGCAATTCAAGGCGTAGACTTAGATGAAGAAGCTCAAGAAGAGGAAGACATAACCAAGATTAAAGGTTACAGAGCCCAGCAAGATGGCTTTGGAATTGGTATAGGACTTGGACATGTTGTGGAGGATAACGCTAGTTGAATAATATACAGCTAAATATCGTTGCGAATGCACAGTTCCAACAGGTGTATGCAGAAGTTGCAAAGTTGAAATCAGCTTTAACAACTTTACAGCAAACATCTGTTGGTGGTCCATTTACATCAGGTGTTCAGTCTGATATAAAAGCAGCACAGTCACAATTTGATTCTGCAGTATTATCAACACGTGCGTTTACAATTCAACAAGTAGCTATGACCGATAGTGTCGCTAAATTTGGACAGCAATTATCAAGAGGTCAATTAAGTTTACAAAATTATTATAAAATATGGCGGGATAGTGCAAAAGGCACATCAGCCGAAATTGATGCATTAGCCACATCTCAAGCAAGACTTAACAGATCAATGGCTGTTGCAGACCCATTGAAACCAGGCTATGCAAAACTAGTAACTGATATTAATGGTGTAGTTACTGCAGAAGAAAAGCTTGTATTTCAACAACAAGCATTAAATACCGCCCTTCAACAGGGAGCAATGAAACTTGTTGATTTTGGTAAAAATACCCAATGGATGGGACGTCAATTAACAGTTGGCTTAACTATGCCACTTGCCATGTTTGGTGCAGCAGCATCTCAAGCGTATCTAAGTTTTGATAAGCAAATGACCCAAATGCTTCAAGTTTATGGAGCACACGCAGCAGTACAGTCGCAAGCAACTTTAGATTTAATCCAAAAACAAGTTACATCTTTAGCAGATAAACTAGCACGTACTCTCGGTGTAGCAATGACAGATACCGTTACTGTCGCACAAACATTTTCATCTATTGGTCTTGAAGGACAAAATCTTATAGCAGCAACTGAAGCTACAATAAGATTGCAAAAATTAGGTAATTTGTCAGCTCAACAAGCCTCTACATCAATGGTTGCTTTACAAAATGTATTTAAGTTGCAAGCAAATCAAATCGGAGATGCCGTTAATTTTCTTAATGCAGCAAAGCACTCCACTTCAACAACTATGCAAGATATTGTTGATGCACTTCCACGTGTAGGTCCTATCATTCAACAGTTGGGTGGATCTTATAAAGATTTTACAACATTTTTAGTTGCATTAAAAGAATCTGGTGTTCCAGCTGCACAAGGTGCTAACGCAATTAAATCTATGCTTGCATCAATAATTAATCCAACTACTGCAGCTCAAAAAGCATTATCAGCTTTGCATATTAATATTAAACAAATAGTTGCAGATAATCAAGGAAATCCTATGGGAATGGTAACTGGATTACAGGCAGCTTTAAGTCAATTACCAAGCGAACAAAGATTAAAAGCTATCGAACAGGTTTTTGGTAAATTCCAGTTTGCACGTGTAACAGCTCTTATAGATAATTTAGGAAAAGCTGGATCTCAAAGTGCTAAAGTATTAGAACTTTACAACCAATCAAATGCTCAGTTAGCTTCTGTAGCAAATCAAGAACTTCAAGTTTCTTCTTCTGGAACTCCAGCAGCACAATTCCAAAAGATGAAAGCAACATTACAAGCTGATTTGCTTCCACTTGGTCGTTCTTTCTTGCAAGCATTTACTCAAATTGGAAATGCAGTAGACCATATTTATAATGCAATAAAAGGTATAGCAAATATGATGGGCCCAGTTGCTGGAATTTTAGGTAAAGTTTTTGGCACTGGTTTTGCTGGCTTAATAATAATTGGTCCAGTTATAATGCTTGTTGGTTTGTTTGCAAACTTAATAGGTAATATTCTTAGAGGTGCAAATTCTATAAGAATGTTTAGGCAAGGAATGCAGGAAGCATTACCTACTCAAAATGCATTTATGGCGGGCATTAAAGGAATGCGTAACTTCTATCAAGAACTTGATGCAGCAGAAATTGCAGCAAGAAATCAGATGGAACTTATGCCAGAAGCCATTACTACAAACGCTAAAGCTTTTGAAATATTAAGAACTGAAATTGCTAAATTAACAGATCAATTTAGATTGTTAGCTCAAGCTCAAAATGCCTCTATGAGTAGTGGTTTATTATCTTCTATTGGAACTGTATTACCTAAAGAAGGTGCGACACTACTTAAAATTGTACCAAAGAAAAATGGCGGAATGCTTCCAGGATTTAATGACGGAGGAGCAATTTATGATCCTTCTGTGCATGGATCTGTTGTTCCAGGACCTTCTCATATAAATTATGATTCAGTTTTAGCAAGTGTACCAGTTGGAGGCTTTGTATTAAATAAAAAAGCAAGTCAAAAAAATCCAGGACTATCAACACTGCCTAAATTTGCTACTGGAGGAAGAATGCTTGCCATGCTTACCCCAGGAGAAACAGTATTTGATCCATTAACAACTGCAGCAAATTATGATTTGTTAAATAGTGCAAACAGTGGAAATAAAATTGGCGGTTCAATTAGTTCTGGTCAATCAATGTATGGATCTGTTGCACAAGAAACTGCAGATGCAGTAAGAAGAGCAGTTAGAAATGGTACTTTATCAACAGTTCAAGCAGATAGAATGTTACCAGGAGAGCTATCCCCGATACCGCCTTTGGGAAGAACTGATATATCTAAATTACAAAAAGCTCATATAACTGAAGATTTAAGTGGAATGATGATTTATTTGCCAGAACATTTAAATAAAAAAATGAACAGTGCAAATAATGGCGTAACTGGTAACGAAGTAGCAGACGCATTAGAGCAGATGTTAAAAGATAATGTTAATCCAAATGCACTTATGATTGAGAATGCTGCAATGTTAGGTGGAGATCCAGCAGCAGCAAAAGAACAATTAAGTCATGCTTTATCTGATTTAATAAAATCATTAAGATCTCAAGGAACACATGTTTTTGGAGGTAAGGATAATGTTGGAGGATTTGAAAGATTTGCTTATTCAAAGTATATACAGAGACTTAGACAAATTCCTTTACCTCCAGTAAATGGAAGACCAAATAATCTTTTTGATGCATTAAAAGAAATGAAGTCTTTAAGATCTTCTCCTATATTAACTCAGCAGGATGCAATAGACCAAGGTATATTAAAATATAGTGATGTTTGGACAACTGATAAAGATGGTAATATAGTTCCTAAAAATCCAAAAAAGGGAGATCCCTTAACAACTAAAGGTGAAATAGTTTATAGAAAAAATGGAAGACCATCATTTTCAGAATCTGGAAAAACCCAAGGGGCAAGTTTGCCAGAATGGGCAAAAAGTCTTACAAAAAAAGGCAAGCTTTCCGCAACTAGATTTAAGCAAATAGCAACCACAGCAACTGGATCTGGTTCTATAAAAGATGAAATATTAAGAAAAGCTGAATTTACTGTAAAAGAATTAGAGCTTTTAAGAACAGAAGCTGGATTTGCTAAAGGTGGTTCAATAGGAGCACATCACAGAAAATCTCCAGTTTATTCGTATACGGGATCAGACGTATATCGTGGTCAAACAAGAAGAATGAAAGCGTCTCTTGGAGTTCACTACAATTCCTACAAAGCCCCGCATACAAGAGGTCTTAAAGGCTGGAATTCTGGCGGAGTATTAGGTGGTTTAATAAATCCATCAAAACCTAATTATGGCATAGCTTCTTCTGGGGTAAATATTTTAAAAAATGCAGGAAACCTTTGGAGATATGGAAGCATGGCTGCACCTGCTGCAGAATCATCTGCAGGAGCAGTTGCAGGTGCAGGAGAAACAATTGCAAAAGATGTTGGATTTTTCTCTAAGTTTTCTGGAATGTTTAAGTTAGGTTTCTTGGCAAAAATTGGACCTATGTTAAAATTTACTGCTTTATCTTTTATTCCCCAAATATTAAATTCTATTATTCCTAATAAAATTGGTGGAACTGATATAAGTGGAGCAAAAAATGTTGGATTGGGCGGTCTTGGTGCTGGATTAACAGCTTTCTCATTTGGGGCTGCCCCAGAAGTTGCCGTTCCAATCGGAATTGCAGTTGGTGCTCTTAAAGGTTTATCTTGGTGGTTAACTAAAAGTAAAAGAGATGCAGCAGAACATGCTGCAATTATGCAAAAAGTATTTTCTGGTGATCAACAAACTATTGCATTGTTTAATAACGAATTAAGTAAAACTCCAAAACTTTTAGCTCAAGATATAAGTAAATTAAAACCATCTAGTTCTACAAGGCAGGTAGCTGATTATATAAAGAATCTACCAAAAGATCAAGTATTAAATACATTAGATTCTTATGTTTCATCACAAGTTGTTTCTGGAATGGATCCTTCAAAAGTAAAAGACATGGTAACTGCAATATTGACTTACACAGGTCAAACAGATATGCTAGATGTTGCTTTAAAGAAGATTATTGCTGATAATAAAGATTTTAAAACATCTACAGAGACATATTTAAATAGTTTAAATAATGCAACTAGTGCTTTAGATGTAACAGCAAAAACTTATAAATCTTTAACAAGTGATGGTAAAAATTATGCATCTTCACTTTATACTATGGTTGAAGCAATCTCTTCTGGAAAATTGCAGGGTGATAGATTAAATTCTGTTTTGCAAGCCATATCATCAAGTACGCAAGATGCAAGTACACAAATGCATTTGCTGCAACTTGCTGCACAAAATGCAGGAAATACGCAAATGAGTGGACTGTTAACTTCTGTTCAACAAATTATATCAGACGCAACTGATGCCAGATCAATTTTCTTAGGATTAAATTCTTTGGGTCAATATGATATTAATCCATCAGATATATTAACCAAGTATTCAGATGCTAAATCTTTAACAGATTTTATGACCAGTAAAAAAGCATTAACTGATGCTTTGAATGCACAAAAAACCAAAGAGATGAACGCTTATTTAGCATCAATTAAATCTCAAAATGCTGGTGTAGATGCAACTGCAGCAATGAACAAAGAACTTACTGCACTTCAAGATCAGAAAAAAGTTGTAGATGCTACATTAAAAGCTGAAAAAGATAGACTTAATATAATAAATCAACAAAATGATTATTTAAATAAACAGACAGATTTAACAAATCAAATTAAACAAGCTGAAATATCTGGTAATTATATTCAAGCAGCTCAGTTAACTTCACAACAAAGTCAAAACACTGCTCAATACAATGCACAAAATCAAATAAATACAACTCAATCATTATCAGATTCTTTACAGTTAACAATTAATGATCTTACAGAAAAAATACAAACTGTTGGCGCAGCAGCGCAAAAAGCTGCAGATTCAATATCGGCAATGGCTGGTTTTGGAAAATTAATATCACAAAATGCAGCAAACATAGCACAAGATGTATCAAATATAATTAATTATTGGAAGCAAACTCATCAGCCGCCTACCCCAGCAGGCCCAGCTACAACTATTGGGCCTAAAGTAAAACCTTCTGGACACGATTTCTTTGGAAATCCAATTTATAAAGATTCAAACGGTACAGTAATTACTAGTCCAGGTTATTCTTATGGTCCGCCAGAAGGAATACCTGGTTTTGTTTATAAAAAATATGCAGGACAACAATTAACAATATCTTTTGGTATGGCTACAGAAGTTGGTCATCGCTGGGCAGACCCATCTGGAAATATATTTGATCCTAATGGAAATGTTTATAATAAAAAAGGCGCATTTTTGGGAAGATGGTGGGGCTATGATGTAACTGATACAAACGGCACAAAGGGTGACGCTTTTACTCAAACCACTCCAGTAATTCAAAAAGCTTCTGGAGGTCATATAAGAGGAGCTGGAACTTCGACATCAGATTCAATCCCCGCCTATCTTTCAAATGGTGAATATGTTGTTAAAGCAGATGCTGTATCACATTATGGAACTGGTTTCTTTGATTCTGTAAATGCAAAGAAGTTTAAAGATGGAACTGTTGGTGGGTTGAAAGGACTTTCCCTTCCTGGATCAGTAGATAGTACAGTAACTAGTACGGCGGGTGCGGGCAGTTTATCGCCAGCTTTTGAAAAATATTTAAATTCCCCACTTGGTGTTAATGTTAAATTATTAAAAGATACCTTATCTTCATTAAACAATTCATTGGATAATTTATATTCAAGCAAAAGTTCTGGAAAGGCTAAAGTTCTTTCTGCTGCTAATGTTCTTGCAAGCGTATTACCAGTTGGCGGAGAATCAAAATTAGGAATACAAGAAGTTAAAACATTAATTTCTTCATTAAAAGGTTTTGATGCAGTAGAACAATTTATTCAATATCCAATGACAGCATATAATGATTTTGGTGCTGCAGCAATAGCAAAATTTTTAGATGAAAATAAAGTAACAATACCTCATGGAGTTGAAGTTTTTAGAGCTATGTCCCCACATGATTTAGAACAACTTAAAGGACTTAAGGTAGGAGATCTTTGGCATCCAGGAACTCCTAAATCATTTGGAAATCTTACACAGTTGATGAAGTATGTAAATGCTGCAGATAATTCAAGTTTTGCTGAGCGACAAATGGGTAATTGGGAACTATCTCGCATTTCACAAATAAAGGCAATGAATTGGAGACCAGGTGGTGGAGTTCAGGGCATTTTGAATATGGAAGAAGCAGGAAGACCAACTGGAGTTCTTGGAGAAGGTTTATTTGGACCAAATGTTTCATATAAAATTACTGGCGTACCTCATCCAAATGATCCTTATAGCGGGTATTTTTTTGAAGCTTACAATGCCGCCCGAATGCAAAAAGGTGATTTAAAAATGTTACCAGGAATTAGCAGAACGTACGGAGATTATCTTAAAGCGTTTACTCCAAAATTAGCAAACGGCGGACAGATAGGACTTCCTTCATATAAAGTAGGAACACCATATGTTCCAAATAATCAATTAGCTTTGTTGCATAAAGGAGAAGCGGTAATACCTGCAAATCAAAATACTGGAGCATATGGCGGAACTGTAAATGTTTATGTAAATGCAACTGGAGTAACCGATCCAAAACAGATAACACAAATGGCACAAGATGGTGTAATGCGGGCTTTAAATATAAAGGATGCTAAAATAAACAAGACTAACATGGCGGTGAGAATATAAATGTCTTATAGTATTAATGCGGGAATTTCTGTATCCCCCGACAATGGAACTACTTGGTATGCTCTATCTGATCATAATAGACAACCTATTCAATATTCCCCGCAAAGAATTGAACAAGTACAACGCATGGCAAATGGAACTATGAGAAAATTTGTTGTTGCCAATAAAGCTATTTATGATACCACCTGGCAAGCCCTGCCTTCCGCTTCGCAGACTATAACATCCCAATCTGGGATTTCATTACAGTCATATCAGCCTACAGTAGACGGAAAAATGGGCGCAGCATTTATGAAAGCATTCTACGACAAGTATGTTACTCAACCTATTTTACTAAAGCTAACTTATGCAGTAGATAATATAACTGGAACTGGACATGTTTCATCTCAATTAGCTAATCCATCCACAGACAATCATCAAATATTAACAGTATATATGACTAACTTTTTGTATACAGTTTCTAAAAGATTTACACTGTTGGATTACGTAGATGTAACCTTACAGTTTACGGAGGTTTAATTGTTATCTGTAGATGGTGTTAGTAATGACATATTCTTAAAATCAAGTTCAGTTAGATTGCTTCCAGTAATATCTGCTGAATGGAATCAAAATATATTTAATGCTCCATACCTTACGGTTGCAGGAGATGGAACTTTAATAGATATATCAATAACACCAGATGGAACTTCTACTGTAACAGACTCTAATAAACATCCTTATTTTGATACATTTAGTTTTAATATGAATGGATCTTCTGATCATGATATTATTTCTTATACATCTAGCCCTACAGTGCCATCTAAAGCATTTAAAATAGTAACTTATGTTACTACTAGTTCTAGCACTCCTATTATGGTTAATGCTTATGCTCAAGGATCGGGAAATAGACAATTTGGCTCTAATAACATAGAAGCTAATTCTTATAATTGGACTAAGTTAGAAACATATATTGGTGCAAATGATGACATATCTTCATTTACATTTACATTGTCATTTAGTAATTTTAGCACTGCAGTAGTAAACCCAACCATTTATTACACACAACCAGAAATTTATGCGACAAGTGCTTTTGATTATCAATACGGATCCGTATGGTCAACAGATTCTGTATTTACTGGATTTAGACCAGGAGAATCTTATGTTGGAACAGGTAATGTAAAATATAATTTTCCAGATGGATATAGAAAAATAAACACTACAACTTTATTAAAAAATTATCCAGATGATTTTTATATGCCCGTAAGCCCCATAACATGCAACCCAAGTTTTTTTCATGCTTCATCACCTATGCCAGTTTATAAAAGTGGATTGATGACAGACATATCTGCTTATAAATATTTTATTTCTCAAAATGTAGATAACCCATCTGTAACGGGATTCTATTCAACACCAGTTGCAATGAATAAAGTTGTAATTAAATTAAATGCATATTTATCAAAACCAGGTGTTACTGTAACTGTTACTAAAGCGAACGGAGATCAAATAGTTTCTGATATAGTAGCCCCGCAAGATAATGGAATAATCATACTTTATTTAAATAACGGTAATTTAACTTCTGATAAATGGTCAAACATGCCAAGCTTTACAAGTACTGGTGATTTAACTAATTACGTTTATATTAAATCAATCACAGTAACAGGACAAGTAGCGGGTGCCAGAGATACAATATTTGATACTACAAATAGTAGCGTGTTAAATGATATGGGCCTTTTGCAAGTTGTAGAAATATCGCCTAGATTAGAAATAGATCTAACTCCGTATCTTATTGATGTAACGACCAATAAATCTTTAGATGGCAAAGACACATATCTTCCTGTATCCTCAGTAGTTACAGACGATGCGACTATAACACTTTCTTCTATTCCTTTAGGCGACATAACAAATCCTATTCCAATCTTTTCTAATGTTAGTAATATTTCTTCTGACATACTTAAAGATACTATGAGAAAGAATGTAAAATTTTATATTAATTACAATCTTGTAGATTACGTTGATGATTCTTATGTTGATCAATCTGTTAATAAAATTATTCCAGGCGGGGTTTGGTATTCCGATACTTGGCAGCAAAATGATATAGATACAGTATCAGTACAATGTTATGATATAACTAGATACTTGCAAACAACACCAGTTTCTGATTATGTTTCAAACTATAAAGATGCTTTTGATGTTATAACAAATATATTAGATTTAACAGGATTTACAGATTACGACATTGATTCTTTATATAATGTTTGCTATGATCAAAACTCTCCTATTAATATGGATTATTATTTTTGTAATTCAAAAGATTCTACTTTGATAGATGCATTAAATCAAATATTTTTACCGTATCAAATTGGTGCTTACATAGATAATTATGGAGTTATGAAATTTTTAAGTTTGTCTAATATTTTAGATAAACAAAAAAGCCTAACAGATTTTGATTTAGATCAAAATATAGTTTTGCAAAATGGATATACTATTAACAACAAATCCAAACCAGGAAAAATATCATTAAGGTATCAAACACCAAGATTAAAACAATCTTTATCTTTGCAAAACGTAACAAACGCAGATGTAAGAATTGGTCCATCTTATATTTATACAACAAGTAATGATGTTGTTTGGTCACAACAAAGTGTAGATTCTGTAGGATTTAACTACCTTGATGCCCCAATGACATCAAAAGATAATTATTTTAAAATAAATCAAGCAGATCTTTTAGATTCTTTTCACACATTTAATTTAAATAATAATGGATATGCTGTAATTGAAGACGAAATTGTTTCTTTTGTTTATAAAGAATATACTATAGCTCAAAATTCAAATCCATCCATATATACAACAGTTTCTGTTAAAAATGATTTAGAGCTTGCATCACAAATAAATAAATTTATTAAAGAAAATCATATTGGCATGATACCAAATGTTGGAATTATATCAAATGCATCCCCATATTCTTTTACAAGTGGTGGAAAAGATTACAAGGCTACAACTTATACAGTTTCATCTACCCCTACAATTGATGTATCAAATCCAGTAACTTTATTTAATGTAGGAGATTTAGTTTCAGTAAGCAATATGAGTCCAGAAGAATTAAATGTTTCTGGTAGAGTAATTGCTGTTACTGGAAATTCTTTTACTGTGATTACTGGATCAACAAAATCAATGGACACTACTCCAGTTGACTGGACTAATAAAGGACGGGTATCAAAAGGATCTGACTATGATGTGAAAGTAACCCCTACTGGCTATATAAGAAATGTAACTCGTGGAATGTTTGGAACAAATGTTTCTAATCATGATGTTATAAAAACAACTTTAGATAGTAAAGGTTTAACTGCTTCTTTGGTGTCAAATAATTATTCTATAACAACCCCACAGTCTTCAAATTATGATATAATATCAACACAAAAAGATGATAGTGGTGTTACTAATCCACCAGCAGATCTTCCATATTACTATATACTTGGTCAACCAGATAACAATAATAAAATACTTTTTTATTCAAGTTCTGAAAAAGATTTAGGATATAAAACTTATTCAGCTAAATTTAAATTTACTGATGATATGCCTGGATTTAATAATAATTTATGTTCTGGGGGGCTATTCTTCAATATGCCAGATTCTGGTTTAGATGGTACATATTTCTTAGAATTAATAAGATCAAATATTGGAAACCAAACTTTAAGTGGAAGAAACTATTTATATTATTTGGTTTTATACAAGATTATAGGAACATCTCCTTCTTTAATTGCATATACAAATATTACTGGCACAGTATCCTCAATAACAAATAACTTTGAAAAATTATATAGAAAAACTGGAGACGCAAACGCTCCTTATTCTTTATATACTGATCCTCATGAAGCATATCATTTAAGAATAGCAATGTCTACATTTGATCATTCAGCAGATGGCGAAGGCTCCCCAGGAAAATCAACTATATTAGGTGATGGTTCAGTATTTTCAGTATTTTTAAATAATTATGAGATTGGTCAATGGCAAACATACTCTAATGGGCAATGGGCAAATACTGAAATAAATTCTATAACTGGATTAAGAAAAAAAGTTGTTTTTGATTTTCCTTATTTTTATGATGTATCTACTACTAAAAAATTTGGAGCATTTCTTTCTGGAAATCCTATAGTAATAAATGATAGTAAAAATGTTATATACCCTAGCTCTTCCAATTTTGCATCAAAAACTCAAGTTGGATATTTAAGAGAAATTTATGCTTCTCAAAAAACATTAAAAGAAAGAAACGTAAATTATTATTTTCAAGATCGTGAATTTTTAAATGCATTAGTTCAAGGACAAAGATCTTTTTCTTTGTATAAAGAATATATAATGCAAACGCAACCAGCAATAATTGGAATTAACACATACGACGTTCAATATACAAATGGAGCAGCAGTATCTGTAGATATTTTGCCAGTTGAGTATGCTTGGTTCTATTACCCAGGAAATACATTATTAGATCAAAACTACCTGCAGCATCAAATTGTAGATGAATATTCCGCAGCTTATTCAACCCCGATCAACACAGGATTTAGGGCTAAGTTTGCAATTGTAAACAACAGCTCTCATATGATTTATTTAAAGAAAGATTCTGACGAATTAAATGCTTTTGTGGTTAACCTTAATCTATGGACTCATGAAATTATTGTTCCGTCAGATCCAGAAATAATAGAAATTGTTACAGATCCAGGAAACATAGGAGAAGTGGTACAATTAGATTCTTCCTTTATACAGTCTAGGGATGCTGCTGGAAAGCTGTTAAAAATAGTCAGTTCTGGTTTAGATAACTTTTCTAAAGATGTAACTCTTAATGTATTTGGCAATCCTCTAATTGAGGTGGGAGATGTAATTGGCCTAAACTATCCTCTTATGGGAATAAATGCTCAAAAGTACATAGTACATTCCGTTTCAAACACATACAATAACGGTCTTACTACTAAATTAACTTTAAATATGTTAAATAGAGGAATTAATAAATAAACCAATAAAATGGTATAATTTATATAAACAAGGAGAAAAATGGCATACGTAAAAATATCAGATCCAAAAATAATTGACCTACCTACAATACATCAAATTGTAAATGTGGTAAATCAACATAGCGATAATATATCTGCTATTACAAACAATTTTGGAAGCGTATATAGCAATGTACCAACAACGTCTGGTGGAACAACTCAGGGCTTATACGACATATCTTCCCAGCAGATATATTATGGTTACACCACTATAAGTGCATCAACTGCGGATAGTGTTCCCACTTCCGCAAACAACTTTGAGTATCTTAAAAATGTAACCTTTAACTCATCTTTTACTACCGCTCCAGTTATAGTGGCAAGCATTTCTACCGTCGGCACACCTACTATTTTAGTCCAAGATCTAGTTGTTGACGTTAGGGCAGTCAACCAGTCGACATTTCAACTTGCATTAAGACACGCTGGATCCAATGCAACCTCACAAAAAGCAGGTGCTGCTATTTATGGAGCCAATGGCGTATTTTTAGGTAACAGTACATCTGTAAAAATAAATTGGATTGCAATCGGACATAAATAAAAAGATAGGGAGTCGGGATGAAAATTGTTAGCTTAAGTCCTACTTACATATCGGATGCCTCTTCTGCAAGAAGGCAACCGATTCCTGTTGATGTAAATTTAGACCCAACTATAAATTCTCTTACAGCTCCATTTAAACAATCTAGACAAAATGGGTATATTTCTCCTGTTGGGGCAAATAAAAGTGCTGCAGGAATATTTTTGTATCTTCAAGGCGGATCTATGGATGGAGTTGTAAATCCTCCACCACCATCTTTTCCAACTGGAACAGGCGCATCAACAACACCAACAGGTAATTGTACTCCAGATACTTCCCCTACAACAGTTTCAAATTTAACAGCACAATACGAAAAAGATGCCAATGATAATTATACTGGAAGTGTAGTTGTAAATTTTGATCTTGATTTATCTAATTTGCAGAATCAATTTTTTTCTTATCTTGCCGTTAGTTTGAGTGCAGATAATGGAACTACCTATAATTCAGTAACTCCAATAAACCCTTACGACTCTACTCAAATTGATCCAAAATCTGTTCATCAAACAATAACTATTAAAAATCAATCCATAGGCGGTCTTTCAACGACTGGATTATACAATACTACTGGATTTACTAACGTTGCAATTTCTGTACAAGATGAAGCACATTGTACTAATGGATATGTTTTTGCCCCATTTACTAATACATATGTTTCTCCACTACCCGCTCCAGCACTACAATCAAAAAGTGACGTATCTTCATATTCAATAGTTACATCAAACATAGATAAAGTAAAAACTGATTTTCCAGGATTATTTTTAGAAGAAGCATTTGAAGAATTTGTTTTTGAGCAAATAGATTTAACTTCGGATCAAGTGGATGCTGCTGTAAAAAGTTCCGCAACTGGATGGGTATCAATGGGATCCCCGACTACCGTTAGTCCATTTAATGTATTTGCAGCAGATGGAAATCATAGATATATTAGAGCTTTCTTTATGGATGTTAACGGCGGCAAATCACCTTATTCAAATTACGTACAAGCAACCCCAACACCATTAATACCAACTAATACATTACCTCCAAACGGAGTAAGTAAATCTTCTGGAGAATTTAGTGGGGATGATGTTATTATTCATTATAACCTGCCAGCAATATCCGATTCCGATCCAAACAAATTAGTTTCACTAAAGGTTATGTTATCTCCAACAGACCAACCAACACAACAAGGGTTTTTTTATCATACAGTAGTTCATTCAGTTACTACTAATGGAACTGGTAGTGCTGGATCAAATACTATAATAGTTAATAGTGCAGCAAATCTTGTAATAGGTCGTTTAGTTTCTGGAACTGGTATAGCTGATGGAGCAGTAATTACAGCAATAAACGGAACAACAATTACATTATCTTTAAATAATTCTGGTGATGTATCTGGTTCATTATTATTTTTTGATGCATCATTTACAATACCTAAAAACTTAATATTTTCACAACTTGGAAATTATTTTTCTTCATATTCTGGAAAGATATATGGAGTTTCTCAGTACGGAACTGAAAGTACATCTATAGCAAATATAGATACATTTTCACGAAATAATGCTATGACGACGTTAGTGCCAAAAGCAACAATTTCAAATGTTGTTGATGGGTACACAGTTCAATTTTCTCTTGGAAATAGCGGGGCAGATCATGGTTCAGTTTATCAGTTATTCATTGATCCAACTGGATCTTTTGATACAGTTGACCTACCAGACTACATGGATGGAACATATTATTCTGGCGGGACATCTGGACAAAAAACATTAGTAGTTCAGTCTATTTCAATGGAAAACGGCAATTTTGTTTTACCTGATGGAAAATCAATAAATACTTATATTGGTTATGGCATAACTGGAACTGGCATACCGACAAATACATGGGTAACTTCTATATCTGGTAGTGGACCATACACTCTTACTTTAAATAATAACTTAACAGAACAGGCTGCTGGTAATTATCATATGCAGTCTTTGGTGTATTCTGGTCAAGGACCAGCTAATATATTTAATAATTATTATGCCACGCCTACATATTTGATTTTAAGATATTATGATATCTATGGATCTAGTTCTTTAAATTCATTAGTTTATCTAGTAACTCCAACCAATCCTTCCACATCTGTTATAAATAATTCCGTGCGTATCGGAGCACCAAGTGGTGCTATTTGGGTTGGAAATAGCGGAACAGCATCTGCAACTAATGGAGCAAGAATAGTTCTTGGAAGTTCTCAAGATGGAACCTATTCTGGTATATTTGCTTTTGACGGGGGTTCTACATCTCTCACCGCCCCAACAACATCTATCATATCAAATGATAATAATGGACATTCATATACATTTGAAACAGTTAATGCAAAAATTGCAAATTGGGTTGTTGGTACTGATAGGATACAAAATTCTTTAGGTACCTCATCTAATTATGTTGGATTAGCTGCCACTGGCCCTTATTCATTCTGGGCTGGATCAACAACAAGTGGTGGAGACGCATCTGCAAACTTTACAGTAACCCCAACGGGTAATGTTTCAGCTAGAAATCTTTCTATATATGGTCGCAATTCAACTGCGTTAGCAGGTGCTAGCGGTGATGGAACAACCATGACTTATACAACATCATCACCTCATAATTTAGTAAGCGGTCAATACGTAACTATATCTAACACACTTCAAGGTGGGGATGCAAGATATAGCGTAAGCTCACAACAAATAACAGTAACAAGTCCAACAACATTTACTATATCTGGTTCTGGAACTGGCAATCTGTCTACGGGTTCGTTACTATTAACAACAGCTTTAATAACTGCTGGCTCTTATTTAACTATAATGTCTGACGGAACTGTAAACGCTTCTAATGCAAATATAACTGGTTCATTAAGAGTAAGCAAGTCTTCTTTCTTTGATAGCGATATTACAATATCAAGTACTGGATATTTACAAACAAATGGTTCAGGTGGTTCTTATGTAAGAGTGGGTGGTGCCAACTCGGGTATTGTAGCCTATAGCGGATCAGAAATAACAACTCAAATTTCCGCTACTAACGCTGGAGCAACTTTTGCAACAAAAAATGCTTATCTAGGTGGGCTTGATTTAAGTACTGCTTGGCATGTAACTTCAGGTTTAATTACTTCTAAAAACGGATTGCTAGAATTAAATGCAAATGATCCACTTAATAATGCTGCTTATATAACAGCTTATCCATTAAATTATGATAAAGCTCAATTAAATTATGGTACAAGATTATATGGTGGTACCAGTATATCTAATGGATACGCTTTAACAGTAGGAAGTTTACAGTTACCAAGTAGTACTGGCGGAGCAGGAACAATAACAAATGTAAGTGCTAGCGGTGACGGTACAACAATGACATATACAACATCTGTAGCTCATGGTCTGCAAGTAAAACAATCTGTTGTTATAACTGGTTTAGTTTATACTGGATCTGGTAATTCTGAAGTTGCATCACCATTTAACGTTTATTACAAACCAGTTGATTCCGTACCAAGCTCAACAAGTTTTACAATTAAAGGATCTGGAACTGGTAGCGCAATAAATGGTAATATTTCATATGGGGCAAACTTTTCTGTAGATCATGCAGGATTCCTGAAAGCAACAAATGCTCAAATTTATGGAGATGTAAGAGCATCTTCATTTACTATAGATGGAAATAATTATTGGAATGATACGGGTCATGAAGGTAATTTTAGAATTGGTGCATCGGCGGGAACTGAAAAGTTGCTTTCATTGCCTTCTGACATTAAAGGATATATGATATATGATTCAACAGATGGCTTAAGAGTTTATGGAAATATATCAGCAGTAACTGGTTTAATTGGTAATATAACAGCAACAAATCCAAAATATTGGACAATTAGAGATAAATGGATTATATCTAATGAAGCCACGGATGCTAGTTATATTAAATTAGATGCAGAAACAGATGCTGTAACATCTTATGGACTTTCAGATAGACCAGGATATGCCACTTCTTTTACTTCTACGATTACTGGCGGAGCTATAGGGTCTGCTTACGACCCTACAACAACCGCTACAACAAGTAAATCAACAACATCTTTAAGAGCTGGTCAGTTAGTTTCAGATCATTATATAACAGTTACGCCAGGATTAAATAGTGATGATCACATAGGAGCTTTTCAAGTTCTTTCACCAGTAAGTTCAACAAGCAATCCAAATGCTCCAGTTATTTCGGTTGACCCTACTGGAAATTCTACTACATTTACTGAGACTGGAACAGATTTTGGCGGTGGGGCTTGGAGTAAAACTTATTCTGGTTCAAACTTTATTTCAAATGCATCTGTTTCGTTTTTAAATTCAGGATCAGTTATACTTGGTAGTGGTTCTGGAATAACAGACGGTACAGCAACAGCAAGCTCATCTTATATTTATATAAATGGATTAGCGAGAATAAGAAACGGAACTCCAGTGGGAACTGGTACTGGTTCTTATATAAGAAATACATACGTGTCTGCCGTTAAGCCCTCACCTACCTCCAATACTGGTTTTGTTGGAGATCTATGGGTTCAGACTTCGTAAGAAAGAATTTAAAAAATGCCATTATACGTAAAGACTAGCGGAAGCGACCCAAGTGATCCAAATGCATCCCCATCTAGCGTATGGAATAAAATAAAAACTGTTTCCGTAAAAACTGCAACCGCTGTTTGGAAAGATGTAAAGGTTATTTATGTAAAAACTATTGCTGGAGTAGGCGGATGGAGAAGATTTTTTCCGACTACCGTCCCATATGCAGATAATTACCCGTATTTTTTAGATGCACAAAAACACATACCAGCTTGGATAGTTATAGGAACTATGCCAAATCCAAGTGCTCCCGCAGGAACTGGAAACGTTTATGTTCAAAATAAATTACTTGGATATGTGGGGGACTGGGACCCTAACGGATATACAATAAGTAATTTTGATTGGTATGTAAACGGATTTACTGACCCAACCACCAGTCTGGGCGGGGTAACATTAAATAGTTCAACATATACAAGTTCTCCATTAACTATATCAAATACAAATTCAACTGATCCAATTTTATCTAATGATAAAACTTCTACACAAGTTCCTCAAATATTATTAGATTTTACATATGATGATTTATATGTTTCATTTACAGTTCAAGCAAATACCACAACAAAAGATACAGATGGAATTCATTATATATACGGAGAAGATTCAAGTGATGAAGGTTCTGCAAGAATTTATGTTGTTACTAACCCGCCAGTAAATATATCTAAACAGATCAGTTCATCTAATGGGTATGGAAGTGGATCCATTTTATCTTATTCATCTTTATGGCAGATGACAGATGGCTACATGCCAAAAACATATACATATCAGTGGTTTAGTGCTGCTGTAAATTCTTATACAACTTTAAGTCAATTAACTCAAAATGGAAACCCTTTATCAAGCACCACGGTATCTCAGCCAATAACAAGTGCAGAAGTAGGTAAATATATATATTGTGTAGAAACAGCTTCTAATGGAGGATCAAAATTTTTTAATGCTGGAGTTGGCACCTCAGCAGTAGCAGTATCTTCACAAAAAATTTCTACAGGAGTTACCCAATTAACGCCCCCGACATTAGTTGCAAAATCCCCAACAGGTGTTATAAAAACAAGCGGAATAACAGCTGGTGACATTCTTTATTCTACACCAGGAACGTATAAAGATAACAAAGGCTCTGTTGTAACTGTTTTTCAATGGGCAAAAACTTCATCAGGCGCACAAGATATTTATCCATATTCTTATCTTGGAGGGCAATCTGGAGGGTACGAGGGTTATGATTCATCATCAACGCATACCGTTTCTGCTGACGAAGCTGGCGCACAAGATTATTTTATAGTAAGAGATCTTGTTCAAGGAAATGATTTAAAGTATTACGATTTCTTTTCTAATTTATATCAAGTAGTGAACGCACCATTACCTGCGCCTACATTTGCTAATGTTCAAAGTGGATATAGCGACGGAAATCATGATCATGGTGATGGTTTTCAAGGAACAGTGAATAATTATAATTCTGGATATACATATACAGCAGAATTAATAAGCCATACCTCTACATTACCCACCCCTCCAATTTTTAATTGGCAAACTGTACCAATTTCATCTTCTCATTCTTGGGCTTTTTATGTTAGCAATATGTCACCAGGAAGTAGTGCCACTTTTAAAATAACTGTTAGTGCAAATGGGTATAGTTCAAATTCAGCAAATGTAACTGGTACAGCTGTTTTTGCACCAGATCCATTTAATTATTATATAACCGATACCACGCAAATACCAGATCAAAATCCCTATGTATCTTTAGTTGATTTGGGTAATAATACATTTCAAATTAAATGGAGTAAGCAATCATCTTCTACTAATGTAGGTTTTTGGTTTGCCCATTACGATGGAGTTGTTTATGGTACTACTTCGCCCTACACCTGGGCCTCTCAACAAAATAATTCTGAAGTTGTTTCAAGTCCTATCACATTTACTTCATCTGGAACTGAAAATCTCTACCTATCAACTCATAGTAAAGATCCAAATAAAGTTACATTAAGTGTAGATGCATCTGATCATACAGATAGTTGGGTTGTTAGCTATACTATTAGTGGTTTAGCTTCAGGAACTGGCACATTTAATAATGTATTATATAAGTCTATGCCACAAGATATACTGGTTTACGAAGGAAATACAATAACAATAAATTCTATATATGCTCAAAATATATATTTTACAACATATGCCAGCAATAGTAATTCTAGTCAATCTGTAAAGCCAGAATATCAAATTGTTCAAACTTATGGCGGTGGAGAATTAGTAAATCATCCATATTATACTGGAACTTCAGAATGTAATCCACTTAATGGATCGTATGCAAAATTACCTTCAGTAACTGGACCACTTTACGATAAAGTTCCTGCAGATACAAATGTTCAAGTTTTTAATGGAAATTATGTAAAAACTGTATATAGATTTAGTGCACAAGAAGCTTTATCCGCTGCTACGAATTCTATCTGTTCAATACCTGGCTTAACCCCTTCACTTTCATCTCCTACACAAACTTCAGATGGTTTTACATTTTCTCTTAGCAATTATGATGCAAATTATTCCTGGTCAATTAATACAAGTGCAGGAACATTGAGTCCATCAAGTGTTACTGGAAATAATACATTTACCGTTTCTGGATTAAGTAATGGTCAGAGTGCAACAGTAACAGTTAGTACTTCTAGGGTAGGTTATACTAATGGTTCTGCATCCGTAACAGGTAATGGAACAGTTACTTATTATGTTGGAACTTCAAATTGTAGTACTCAAAACAATTATTATATTTATGCTCCCTATGTAACTGGACCTTTTACAGGATCTTCGCTCCCAACAGATACGCAATTTACAGGATCTCAATCAATAACAAAAACTGTATACAGATTAACTTCAGACGCTGCTTTATCAGCAGCAGCTAATTCTCTTTGTACAGTTGCTCCCGCACCTACTGCAACACGTGGCTCGTTTTATGGCGGTACAGTTCCAGGTCAAAGTGCTATATATGATGTAGGAACATTTACAAATACAACAAATTATACAACATACATTAGAAGAGCAGACGCAAATAATACACTTCTTGCAAGCAGTACAAATGCTACAACAACTTTATATACAATTACATCTGCTGATATCGGCTATCAATTATATGGTTATTCCGTAGCAACTGGTCCAGGCGGAACTGCTAATAGCGGTGCTGTATTTAGTTCATATATTACCGCAGTTACCTATTATATTGGAACTTCGTTATGTGATTTGAATAATAATTATTATATTACTACTCCCTATGTAACTGGACCATATACTGCTAATTCAATGCCTTCTGATACTACAGCTAATAATTCAGGAAGAATAACCAAAACTGTTTATAGAGCGACATCTGCAGATGCGTTATCTGCAGCAGCAAATGCAAATTGCACCGTTGCGCCACCATTTTTCCCACCGTTCTTCCCACCGTTCTTCCCACCATTCTTCCCACCATTCTTCCCACCATTCTTCCCACCATACTTTGCTCCAGTAGTAACATACTACACTGGAAGCTCTATTTGTGATATTCAGCTCGGTACTTATAATCAGGCACCTTCAGTGTCTGGTCCAACTACTGGATCCTCTCTTCCAACGGATACAACTGTTACTGGATTAAGAACTGTAACAAAAACTGTTTATAGATTAACTTCAAATGATGCACTTGCTGCAGCAGCAAATGGTGCTTGCACAGTTGCGCCATCACCATTCTTCCCACCATTCTTCCCACCATTCTTCCCACCATTCTTCCCACCATTCTTCCCATTCTTCCCACCGTTCTTCCCGCCATACTTTGCTCCATCATGTGTACCAAATTGTCAAGTAAGTACCGTATCTCAAACTACAATTGGAAGCGGCGTAAATGCAAAATGTCAAACAGTTACTTATTATTCTGATCTTAATGGTTGTGGTCCATGTTCCCCATCTTCAACTACAAGTACAGTACCAGGAACTTGTTCACAATAATGTTTTATGATAAGATGTTAAAATGAAAACTATGGTAAAAGTTTATGTTAAAGAAGATCCAGTTGGGACATTTACAATAATGGAAAATGCTACAGATTATTGGCAAAAATTTAAACAAGCTTGTTCATTAAATCCCACAGTCACAGAACTAGAATCTTCAAATGGATATTTGTTTAATTTTATAGTAGATAGTGATGTTAAAGCAGAAATTTTACTTGGAGAAGAGTCTTTACCTTTTGTTGCAGCCTTTAGAAGTAATCCGACATTTGAAGTAGTAGAGATACCAGATAATGACTGAAGAAGAATTAACTCCTTGGGATATATATAAAAAAACGGGATCTTTGGATAAGCCTAAAACAGCAAAACCTTGGGATGTATTAAATCCTAGTACAGAATGGCTATCTAAAGAAGAGTCTGATTTAAGATATGATATATGTAAAACTTGCCCAGAGCTAATGAATATAACAAATCAATGCAAAAAATGTGGTTGTTTTATGCCCGTAAAATCTAAAATAAAACATGCATCCTGCCCAATTGGCAAATGGTAAATAATTAAATTATGATATAATAAGGAAGGAGGAAAATATGACAATAGAACTTACAAATGCAGAAAAAATTCAAGTAGTAGATCAACATCTAAGAAATTTGATTTACAGTCAGTACAACATTGGATTAAGCATTAAAGAAAATCAAGCAGTTGCTATGCCAGACCAATCAGCAATTGATGCTTTAAACTTACAGCTTAATGATTTATCTGCCAAGAAAACAGCATTAGAGGCAGAACTAGCAACACTCCAAGCAGCCACACCTTCTAACTAATAGAAACGGAACATAATGGAAAAAGCGGAATTAATTATTACCGCCCTACAACAACGTATAGGCGAATTAACATCTAATTATGAAGTTCAAATTGCCATGTTAAGAGCAGAACTTACAATGTTAATGGATCAAGAAAAAGAAAACGCCATTCAGAACTATAGCGATAGTTTAAAAAACATTACTGCGCAATAATTGCTTCATAAAATAAAGCACTGTATATTAGTCTTTAACTTGAAAGGTTATTAATTGGCTAACGATTTAAAATGGATGTTATCATCCGATCAGCAATTCCCATATCAAGACGATAAAGCTATTGAGCTTTGGTTTAAAGTCATGAAGTGGTTTAAACCAGACGTAGTTGATTATTTGGGGGATACCGATGATCAAGCTTGTTATAGTAAATATACAGAAGGTAGATCAGCAGAATTTTTACAGCTTCACAAAAATGATAGCAAGGATTTAATTGTCCCTATGATGCGTCATGAAGCAAAAGGTGCTAGAGATTTTTATGCAAAGACTAGAGAGATGCTTCCAAATGCCCAGCTTTTTTCAGCATTGGGAAATCACGATATTAGAATCTTTGATTATTTAGATAAAAAGATGCCAGAATATTTGGCAGATATTACACCAGAATCATTATGGTCTTTAGATTCTTTGGGGTATGATTATATATATTACAATGAATTGCCAAGACATCGCTTTGGTGACATCCATGTACATCATGGTTTATCAATTGCAGATTCGGGTGCTGTAAGAAAAGATGTACTTGATTTACAGGTATCTTTAATTAGAGGCCATTCCCACAGAATTGCTTCACACTTTGCAACTTATGAGTTGCCGATAGCAACAGGTGGAAGAAGTTTACGTGGCTATGAGATCGGTCATATGTGTGACGAGAAGTCTTCAGGAATGAAGTACACTCAACACCATGACTGGCAAAAAGGTTTCGCTATCGCACACATTGAGAATGGTATTCATCCTCACGTACAGATAGTGGAAATTTCCCCAGACTATACATGTTATGTTGACGGGAAATTATTTAGTGTCTAAAGGAGGCATAAAAATGAAGATTAATCAAGCATTAGTCGCATCGTATGCTCGTAACTTGCTAGGTCAGGTTATCGCAGCAGCAACAATCGTTTCAAGCACAAGCCATGTTTCGATTGTTAATTTTAAGGGTGCTCAGATCGCACTTGTAGCAAACGCTCTTTGGGGTTCACTGGTTCCAGTAATCTTGCGTTTTGTTAACAAGAAGGATCCAGCATTTGGTATCGTTGCCCAGCAGGCTACAGATGCAGTCACAGATAAGTTGAAAGCTGCTAAGTAATTAGAAGCAAAACTTAATATGTGGTGCAAGAAATGTCAAGGCAGAGTTTTTATAGATCGTGTGTTTTCCCAGCACCTTAGAGTAGAGTTATTTTGTTTTATGTGCGGAAAAAGATGGTTTGTCAAGAAAGATGGAAATGCGTTCGGTAAATGGTTAAGCAAACAAGAAAAAAGGCTCAACGCCGATTATTGTATTTCTACCTAAATGATTCACTTCATAAAGCACTTCAGATAAATCGTACTGAAGACACAGTGATTGCATGGGACTTTGTTAAGAGTAAGCGTGTGGCTTATAACTACACAGATGTGCAGAAAAATAAAAAACACGCTTATTCCATTTCTGAAGTAGGAAAAATAATTAATAGGCACGTTGATACAATTAAAAGACATTTAAGATCTGGGGACATTCCCAAGCCACAGCAAGCTCATGCATTAGATGATAAAACTAAATTGAGCAGATATTATTTTACAGATGAAGATATAAGAAACATTAGAGAATTTTTTAAAACCGTTCATATAGGTAGACCTAGAAATGACGGAAATGTAACTGCAAGTAATATTCCAAGTAAGGTAGAATTAGAAGCCCTACTGCGTAATGAGACCGTCTTATACGTAAAGGACAACGATGGGGCATTTGTCCCAGTTTGGAAGCAACCTGAATGGTAGATAAGAAATCAAATAAAGAAGCAACCCATGTGTTACATCAAGCATTTAAAGTGTTGGAATTTACAATGGAATTGGCTGTACAATATATGTTAAAGACAACGATGGGGAGTTTATCCCAGTTTGGAAACAACCAGAATGGTAGATAATAAATTAAGTAAAGAAGCTAAGCATGCATTAGATATGTCTTTAACTGTATTAGAGCATGCTATGGAATTGGCTTTACAAAAGGAAGAGCTGGATGCTATAATTGCAATATCAGACAGAATGATGTTGCTATACCAGCACTTAGCAGATAAGAATACTAAGAAGTTTAAGACTGGCTTTGGCTTCCCACCTTTAAAGAAGGAAGATGAACAAGATGGATCAGACGAAGATTAAAGTAGAACTACACTTTACACGCAATCTTGGAAACTTTGAAAGCGTTAAGGTCGGTCTAGGTATTGAAGACTGGGTTCGAGAAGGTGAAAACACCACCACTGCAACAGATCGTGTTTATAAGTTTGTTGAAAATCAACTAATTGAAAAAGTTAATCAAATAGAATCTGAGATTAAAGGTAAGAAATAATGGCAAAGCAAGATGCTCAGCAGGCATACGCACTCGTATCTCTGTACATTGCCCTGTACAAAACACATTACTCTAGACAACCAGTTGTAAATCGGTATAGAGAGAAGTGGGCCATGCAGGATGTTATTGATACTGTTGGATTTGATCGTGCTAAGCAATTGATAGAATATTATTTTAAATGTAACAAGCCAGGCCATCCTTTAAACTGGTTCCTATACAACTTTGACAGAATAGATGACGTTATGGTAAAATCTGAAGCAGATAAAGAGCGTAGAAGAATGCTTATGGAGCAGACAAGAATTTTAGTAGAGACGGAATCTAATGAATAGTGAAGCAGCGGTACTATCAGCTGTATGTAAGAATAAAGATATAGCAACTATTTTAGCAGATAATGTTGATGATATTTTTCTTTCTCACCGTGATGTATGGGAAGGTCTTAAATCTTATTATCTTAAATTTAGAGCGGTTCCAGATGTAAGTGTACTTCAAGAAAAGTTTAAAGATTTTGAGCCAGAAGTAGTCAAAGGTGAGACTGGATATTATTTAGATAATCTTAAGAATGAATTTCTTACAAGTAGAATTAAAGATCTTCTTTTAAAAAACGGATCCCGTTTAAAAACAGATTCTGCAACGAGAGTCCTTATGGAGATGCAGACTGAAATATCTAACCTTACAAGAATGACGGGCAATGTTCGAGATGTTGACCTTACAGATTTTGAAACTGCAGAAAAGCATTTTGAGTCTGTTCGTGAAAGATCTCTTGCCATGGGCGGTAGCCCAGGAATTAAGACGGGGTTTAAAGCCATTGACCTTGCTTACCCCACTGGAATGGCTCCAGGGCACCTTATAGTCATGATTGGATGGGCGGGTAGGGGTAAAACTTGGATGTCTTCTTATTTGGCTTGTAAGGCTTGGGAACAGGGTTTTAAGCCTATGATTATATCCCTTGAAATGTCTCCAGAAAATATGAGAGATCGTATTTATACTATGATGGGGTCGGGATTGTTTAAGGCTTCAGACTTTCAAAAGGGTATGGTAAATACAGATGATTTTCACACATGGGCATCAGACAAGTTTACAGATAAGCAAGGATTTATTCTTATATCAAATGAGGGTGCTGGTCAAGTAACTCCAAATACAGTACAGGCTAAAATTGATCAGTATAAGCCTGATCTAGTTATCCTTGATTATCATCAGTTATTTAATGATTCATCTGGAGCCAAATCAGAAGTAGAAAGAAATAGAAATATTTCTCGTGACTTTAAATTGCTTGCTGTCCGAAACGCTATTCCAATTATTGATATTACTGCTGCTACTATGGATGATGTATCGGATCAAGAATCTCCACCATTGCTTTCACAAGTTGCATGGTCCAAGGCTATTGAATACGATGCGGATATGGCGATGGCAATCCACAAACGACCAGATACAAATATCATGGAAATTGTAAGTAGAAAAAATCGTCATGGTACTGATTTTGCATTTTATCTAGATTGGGATCTTAATCGTGGTATAGTCCAAGAAATTTATGAAATGGACATTCCTCAGCTTTAAGTCTATGTAATAGCCTTACTGTCTAGTATAATTAGATAGACAGTAAGGCTAATATGTTAAAGAGAACTATCAGAGCATTTCTAATTGGCGGGGTTATCAAAGATGACTCGTCAATTGGCAATTCACGTTTAATGTATGAAAGAATATTATTACAAGATATGCGTGATAGAGGCTATGTTCCAGTTCTTGATTTAGAGCCACAGTTCTCAATTAAATATAATGAAAATAAAGACACGTATAGTTTTAATTTAGAAATGTTTGGTGTCTATGTTGGTAAAAAGAAAGCGCAAGAAATAGAAGGTTTTTCTGGGCAACAATTTTATAAAAGACATACCAAGCAAGTTATTAGTCCACCTCCTTCATTTACAGTAAACATCCCTCCCTACTTTGCAGTAGTATAGACAGGTAATATACATTTTTGATATAATGTAAAGATGTTAATGCAAAGATATGCTCCAGGACAAATTAAAGAAATACTTGAAGGCATTGGCATTAAGATTCAGAATCAATCCTCAACAAATTACTTTTGCTTTTGTCCATTTCATAATAACACTCACACGCCATCTTTTACTATTAGTAAAGAGACAGGTGCGTATATCTGCTTTAATCCTTCTTGTGATGTGAGGGGTGGCTTAGAAGATCTTATAATTCAAAAAGGATCTATGGGGCAGTTTGAAGCAGCAAGATTTCTTCGCATGCTACAAAAAAATCGTCCAGATACTTTTGATAAAGATCTTGAAGAGTTGTTTGATGAAAAGCCAGACTTTGTTGAGTTCCCGCAGGATACACTTGATGCATTGCACAGTGGTTTAAACGAAGAGTCTAGGAGTTACTTTAATGGTCGTGGCATTAACGATGAGTCTATTGATTATTTTTATTTGGGATATTCACAAAAACAAGGAATGGTAACTGTTCCGCTTCATAGTCCTACAGGTATGCCAGTAGGAATCATCGGCAGATCAATAGAGGGAAAGCGTTTTAAGAATAGCGACAACCTTCCAAGAAGTTTAACTATGTTTAATCTTCACAGGGCAAAGAAGGTAAGTCCAACAATTATTGTTTGTGAATCTTCTTTTGATGCTATTCGAATACATCAAGCTGGTTATCCAAATGTTGTAGCAACTTTGGGTGGCGGTATATCTAAGCAGAACATACATAATTTAAATAAATATTCGTCGTCAATCATCATAGCAACAGATGCTGACGAAGCGGGAAGAAAGCTTGGAATGGAAATTGTGGGTAAGCTTCCTAACAAAAGTATATCTTGGGCTTCATTTGATGATGGAGTCATATATCCAAATGGTGCAAAAGATGTGGGAGATCTCACAGATAAAGAAATAAAACAATGTATTAAAAATGCAATAACGCATTTTGAGTATATTAATTAATGGTATAATAGTACTACAGGGCATTCTATAGCCCCAAACACTTAGGAGAACATATATGGGAATCGTTACAGGCTTAGCAGCTATGAACAAAGCAATGGAACCAACACACACATCTTCAGATTCACAAAAGGGAAGATGGCTACAACTTAAAGACGGACAATCAGTAAAGATCCGTTTTCTTCAGGAGATTGATCCTGACTCAGCAAATTATAATAAAGAAGCAGGCCTAGGTATTGTAGGCATTGAACATACAAATCCAAGAGATTACAAGCGCAAGGCAGTTTGCACATTTGAAGACGAAGGTCAGTGCTTTGGTTGTGAGCAGCATCGCCGTGATCCGAAGGCTGGATGGAAGGCACGTCCACGTTTCTACGTAAACGTCCTTGTAGAAGATGGCAATGAAGATCCTTATGTTGCTATTTTGTCACAGGGAACTGGCGCAAAATCAGCTACACCAGAAATTGGATCTTATGCATCAGAGACTGGCAGCATTACAAACCTTGTATGGAAGTTAAAGCGCACAGGAGAAAAGACAGATACTAATTACAGTATCATCCCACTCCCAACTGCAGAAGTCAAGCCTCTTGATTTTTCAAAGTATGAGCTTTTTGATTTGCCAAAGACAGCTGTTAGAACAGTTGCATACGCTGATCAGGAAAACTTTTACATGGGCGTAGTATCAGACTCGTCTCAAGAATCAACCACGTCAACATCTGTTGAGTGGTAATCTAAACTAAACGGAGTATTGGTGAATTTCACACATTTACATGTGCACTCGCACTATTCACTTATGGATGGCTTGTGTTCCCCTGAAGAGTTATTGACTGCTGCAAAAAATGCGGGACAAACAGCAATGGCTATTACAGATCACGGAACACTGTCATCTCATAGAGAAATGCAAGTTGCAGCTAAAAAGCTGGGAATGAAGCCAATACTTGGTTTAGAAGCATATATATCAGCAACAGATCGCTTTGACAAGCGTGATATTAAAAAGCGTGATGATAATACACAGGTATTTAACCACATCATTTTACTTGCAAAAAATACTGAAGGTCTAAAGAATTTACAGAAGCTATCTGAAATTGCTTGGACAGAGGGTTATTACCGCAAGCCTAGAATTGACCTTGAAGTACTAGATGAGTACGGCAATGGTCTTATTGTTTTGTCTGGTTGCATGAATGGACTTATAGCAAAGGCTATCCAGCGCAATGATATGGATAAAGCTTTTGAATATGCCCGATGGTTTAAGAATAGATTTGGTGATGATTTCTATCTAGAGATGCAATCGCACAATGATAAAGAAATTAATGATGGACAAATTTTAATATCTAAAGATCTCGGCATCAAGATGGTTGCTACTGGTGACTGCCACTATGCAACAAAAGATCAAAAAGCTTTAGAAGAAGTTTTGTTAATCCTTTCAACTAAACCAAACCTTGCCGAAGGTGTTAACTATGAATCTGGTAAAAAGATCAAGGATGTTTTTGAAAGATTAAACCATCTTTATCCAGATCGTCCTATTTCATTTCAAGATATAAATGTTTATATCCAAAGTTTTAAAGAAATTTCATCTGATTTTGGCGATGGCTGGGATCAAAGTATATACAGCAATACTCAAGAAATTGCTAATAAGGTAGAAGAGTACGAGTTCCATCAGAACCTACAGTTACTACCTAACCCTAAAAAAGATGCACACAAGCAGTTAATTCAAATGTGTAATGACACATTAAAAGAAAAAGGATTAGAAAATGATCAATATAAAGAGAGACTGGAAGAAGAGCTTCAAGTCATCAAAGATAAAGAGTTTAGTAGTTATTTTCTTGTTGTTGGCGACATGGTACGTTGGGCTAAAGAAAACGAAATCATGGTTGGTCCAGGGCGAGGATCAGCAGCAGGATCGTTAGTCTGTTACCTGCTAGGAATAACAGAAGTAGATCCTATTAAGTATGATCTATTGTTCTTTAGATTTATTAACCCAGAACGTAATGACTTCCCCGATATTGATACAGATTTTATGGATCGCCGTCGTGGAGAAGTAAAAGAATTCTTGAGAAAGAAATTCAAGAATGTTGCCTCAATCTCCACCTATCAATATTTCAAAGATAAGGGTGTAGTTAGAGATGCGGGAAGAGTATTTGATGTACCGCTTGGAGAAATCAACAAAGCACTTAAGGGTGTAGAAACATTTGAAGAGTTTGAGTCTAATAAGAATGTAGACTGGTTTAAACAAAAGTATCCAGAAGTTTTAAAGTTTGCATCCGAACTGCGTGGTAGAATCCGTTCAGTTGGAATTCACGCTGCTGGAGTTGTAGTTGCTAAAGAACCTATTTCTAAGTACGCACCAATCGAATCTAGAAGCGACAAGGATGAAGATGTTTCAGGTCGTGTTCCAGTAGTTGCTTATGATATGGATCAGGCAGCAGATATTGGTCTTATTAAATTTGACGTTCTTGGTTTAAAAACATTATCAGTAATTCAAGATACAGTTAACATGGTTAAGGAAAGGCACAAGGTTTCAATTGATCTTAATGCGTTGCCCTTAGATGATAAGTTTGTATTTGATGATCTAACTGGTGGTTTTACAAAGGGTGTATTCCAAGCTGAAGCAACGCCGTACACAAACCTATTAATTAAAATGGGTGTTGATACATTTGAAGATCTAGTTGCATCAAACGCTCTTGTTAGACCAGGAGCTATGAATACTGTGGGTGCAGAGTATCTAGCACGTAAGCGTGGTGAGAAGATGGTGACTTACGTACATCCAATTATGAAGCCGTTTACAGAGCGTACATACGGAGTTATTATTTATCAGGAGCAGGTTATGCAGGCTTGCGTACACTTGGGCGGGATGTCATGGTCTGAGGCTGATAAAGTTAGAAAGATTATTGGTAAGAAGAAAGATGCAAAGGAATTTGATGTATTCAAAGATAAGTTCATCGAAGGGGCAAGAAGTTATATTTCTAAGGAAGATGCTGAGCATCTATGGCATGATTTTGAAGCTCATGCTGGTTATTCCTTTAACCGTTCTCACGCTGTTGCTTATTCTATGGTCAGCTATTGGACTGCTTGGCTTAAGCATTACTATCCAACTGAGTTTGTATTTGCGCTCCTTAAAAATGAAGGAAATAAAGATACCAGAACAGAATACCTCATCGAAGCTAAGCGATTGGGAATTAAGGTATTACTACCCCATGTAAATGAATCTGGATTAGATTTTACAATTCAAGGTAACTCAATTAGATTTGGTTTGTCAGATATTAAGTTTATTTCTGAAACCATTGGCAAAAAACTTATAAATGCTAGACCTTATAAATCTTATGCTCATCTTTTAGAAGTGGCACAGGAAAAGAAATCTGGTATTAATTCAAGAGCAATAGATTCATTAAATGCTATAGGGGCAGCAACTTTTGATGATAATCAGAGAACTGGCAAAGAATCTGAAAATTATTATGAGTATTTAAATATTCCAAAGTTTGATACTCGTGGAATAACAGCTCATATTAAATCTCAGGTGACTCCATTAGAAGAGTTCCTTGAAGAAGGAACGTTTATTCTTTGTGCAATGGTTAAATCCATTAAAAAGGGTAAGGGTTGGTCACGTGTAGAGCTGGTTGATGACACAGGAGCAATTGGTATTTTTCATAGCGAGAATACTCAAATTGAAACGGGAAATATGTATTTCTTCCTTGTTGGCGATAATAGAATTCATAGATATGTTACAATAGTGGATGTAGTGGAGAAAAAAGATGATCCGTTTATTAACTATTTACATACTAAGGAATTTGAGATTCCAGATAATAAGGACTCATATGTGGTTGACTTTACCCACTATCAAACAAAACAAAAAAAGATGATGGCCCACATCATATATTGCAATGGGCAAAAAGAGATGTTCCGTGTAATAGCTTTTCCAAAAGCTTATACGTTGGCATTAGGAAAGATGAAAGCAGGATCTTTCTGTTCCCCCGTTATTTCAGAATTGGATGACGGTACTAAATTCGTAAAGGATATAAAATGACAGATGAAACAACACAGTCAGCAGTAGAATCTACTATTGCAGATGCAGTAGAAGCACAGCCACAGCCATCAAATGATGGTGTCAACATTAGTGTTGAACAGATTTTAGCAGCCATTCTTAGTAAGACTGGGGAAGTTAATATTCCTCTAGATACTTTAGTTGCTAATTATGCAGACAAAACAATCGCAGTAAATCAACTTGAGGATAAGTCTGTAACATTCAATCTTGTTGACATTGCTTCAGTACCAGCTGAAGAGCTAGCAGAATAAAATATGACATTAGTAGCAGATAAGATACTAGCAAGTCTAGATCCAAAAACTAGACAAAGGATTCAGCTTGCTACAGATGTCAGTTCAGAAAGACAAAAAACTCCAAGTATTGGTTTAACTTTAGCTTTAAAGGGTGGTTTGGGGTTTGGCAGACAAGTTCTTATATGGGGAAATAAATCTGCTGGTAAATCTTCTTTCTGTTTGCAGATGATTGGTATGGCTCAAAAAGAAGGAAAGACTTGTGCTTGGATTGATGCTGAGTCTTCTTATGATCCAGCATGGGCAGCGGAATTAGGAGTAGATTCATCTTCCCTTATTTATTCTTCTGCAAAAAGTATTAATGATATGGTAGACGTTGCAACCCAACTTATGGCAGCAGGTGTTGATATAATTGTAGTTGATTCTATATCAGCGTTGCTACCAGCAATCTATTTTGAAAAAGATAGCAATGATCTTAAAAAGCTAGAAGATACCAAACAGATTGGTGCTGAGGCAAAGGATATGACACATGCAGTCAAAATGCTTAACTACGCAAATAAAAATACGCTACTCGTCCTTATTTCTCAGCAGAGAAACCAGTTTGGTACTATGCATGCGTCGCATATCCCGACTGGGGGCATGGCAGTTAAGTTTTTCTCCAGTACGATTGTTAAGCTTTGGTCTTCTGAAGCAGAAGCAAATGCTATTAAATCTGGAATCCAAGTTGGTGACAAGATTATTGAACAGAAGGTTGGCAGGCCAGTTAACTGGATCGTTGACTATAATAAACTTGGACCGATGGGCCAGAGCGGTCAATACGACTTTTACTATCAAGGAGATAACCTTGGCATTGACGCCATCGGAGAAGTTTTAGATTGCGCTGAAATGATGGGCAAAATTCAAAAAGGTGGCGCATGGTATACTATAGGTGAAGAAAGATTCCAAGGAAGAAATAAAGCTTTGGAGTATCTAAGAGAAAATCCCGATGTGGTAGAAAAGTTAAAAGAAGATATTTATGGGTAAGTTTAGTAATTTTGTAAGCAAAGATCAGCCAGGATGTGAAAAGATATTTGGTACTTACGGGTGTAAGTACTGCAAAGAAGATATGGATCACGCTTGGTGGGACAACAACAAAGCAATGTTTTTTTGGATATGCTCTCAAGGTCATAGATCAGAACATCAGTTAGGATAAAATGTCAGAGCGTGGAGAAGTAAAAAGAGATGGTGCTAAAGCGCAAAAAAATTCTGGACGTGGGGACTATCAAAAGGGAGATGCTACATGGCATGATTTTGTGGTTGACTATAAAGAATATTCAAAGTCCATCTCTATTAGCAAAGAAATTTGGGCAAAGATATGTACAGATACGTTCAAAGTTTCTAGAGAAAAATATCCAGTTCTTAAACTTATACTTGGTGAGACTGGTCAAAAAACAAGACTTGCAGTAATTGAATGGGCATTATTTGAGCAGATGGAGGAAGCATGGCGGAAACAACAATCTTAGAGCAGCTAAGTGCTGTAACGGAATTTAACGATCTTTCTGAGTATATGCAGGATAAAGATTTAGATGAAGCTATGTCTTTAATAATTAAACTAATTGCAAAGCCAGATGTTCCTTCAACCAAAGCTCCAGACTTAATTGTTAAACTTCAGGCTATAAGTTCTAAGTTTGCAATTCAAGCACGTTACTACACCACCTTTGAAAAAGGCGGGGAATCCTCTAAGAGGAAAAATGCATATTACACAGCAGCAGAAGCAGTAGATAAACTAGTTGATGCTTTAAAGTATTCAGCCAGATATGGGGTTTAATTGGCAAGCATAACAACACTGCAAATTCATAAGAAGCCAAATGGATTTGATACTAAAAGATTCATTGAAGAGTTTAATAATACTTATGAAAGTAAAGCAGGGTTTACTGAAAAGAAAACATTCTCTCCCAGCACTTTAGGCTATGGTCATGGCAAATGTGCTAGATATTGGTACATAGCATTTAGTGGTGCAGAGTTTGAAGACACTGCTGGTCCCGCTGCAAAGGCTGCTATGGAGAACGGTAACTTTGTTCACGACAGAATTCAGTCCAGGATGAGTAAAATGGCGGGTAATTACAAAGTAATTGCTCACGAAATAGATACTTGGCATGAAGATCCTCCTATCCATGGATATATGGATAGTCTTGTTCAAGATATTGAAAATGATCTTATGATTCCATTTGAAATTAAATCAGCTAAAGATGAACAATACTCTATTAAAAGATATGATCTAGAGCCGTCGGACAACCATAGAATTCAACTTTTAACATACATGAAAGTGTGGGGTTATAATCAGGGTGTTTTTGTTTATGAAAACAAAAATGATCAATCTTTGCTTCTTATAAACATTCAGATGAATGAAGAAAACCAAAAGCTTATTGATTATGTTTTTGATTGGCTTCGTGGTGTCTATGATATTTATTTGGCTGAAACATTGCCAAATAGAGCCTTTACTAAAACTCAAAGTGCTTGCAAGTATTGTCCAGTTAAAAAGGTTTGCTGGAAAGATATGAAAAATGATGAGGGAGAAGTTGAGTATCCCGCCATGGAGACATCTTTATGATATGTTCTAATAATGGTTGCGTAAATGAATTTAAGCCTAAGACACACAATCAGAAATATTGCTCAGACGAATGCTGCAAGATTGCTACTAATATTAAAATAAAAGAAAAGTATTACTATAAAAAAGCTAGACTTTCAGGAGAAAAGTTTACTTGCAAAACACGTGGGTGTAAGCAGGTATTAAATAGATTTACTACTGATGAAGTTTGTGAAGTATGCAAGGCTAAAGATAAAGAAAAAGAACGTCAGGGCTTATTGGATATGTTAAATGGAAAGTAGAGTTCTAGGTATAGACTCAAGCACAAATAGCATAGCTTTCTGCTTAATGTCAGGAAAGAAGCCAGTTAAATGGGGAGAGATTGTTTTTCATGGATCTAGTGTTTATGAAAGAATCTTAGATGCTAAACGCAAAGTCAGAGCATTAAAAAGTAAGTTAGATTATGATATAATATGTATAGAGGCTGCAGTTTCTGTTAAGTCTGTGGCTACTGGACTAAAGATGGCTTACATGTTTGGTACAATAATGGGGGAGTTGATGGACGATGATACAACAGTTATTGAAGTCCACCCACTTAAGTGGCAGGGCTACATCAACAATCCTAATTTTACAAAAGCTGAAAAAGAATCAGTCAAGAAAGATTTTCCAGGAAAAACAGAATCTTGGTATAAAAACAAAGTTAGAGAACTAAGGAAGCAAAAAACTATTGAGTTTGCTAAAACTCTAGGAGTTAATACTGATAACAATAACGTTACAGACTCAGTGGGTATTGCTTGGTGGGCAGTAAATGAAGCTATATGAAGCTATATGAATCTAAAGATTGGCTTTACAAACGTTATGTAGTTGAGCGTAAAGATATTGTTACACTTGCAAAAGAAGCTGGATGTAGCCATATGACAATAGTTAGATATTTAGAAAAATACGGGATACAAAAAAGAGGGAACAGATAGTGCCAGTTTATGAATATAACTGTGTAGAGTGTGAAGAAAAAATAGAAGTTACTAGATCATTTAGTGATCCTGAAGTTATTCCGCCATGTCAATCTTGCGGTTATAAGATGGTAAGAGTATATACGCCAGCTGGGATCCAATTTAAAGGTTCTGGCTTTTATAAAACAGATAATGGTAGATAAATGGATAATGTAATAGAACTTTCAGATCATTTTGAGCAAATGAATAAGGTTGTTGCTGAGTTTATTAAAGGCAACAATGTAAATCAGATTGCAAAATCATTCTCGTTAAAGCCTATGCAAGTAAATCAAATGCTATCAAATTGGCGTGATCTTATGCAGGGAGATAGCGGTATTCGTGAAAGAGCCAGAGAAGCTCTTGGTGCAGCGGACCAACATTACTCGATGATTATTAAAGAGGCTTGGAATACTGTAGAGCAAGCAGATGCTCAAGAAGCTTTAAATGTAAAAGCCCAATCCCTCAAGCTTATAGCGGATGTAGAAGGAAAAAGAATTGACATGCTACAAAAAGCTGGTGTGCTTGAAAAGAATGAGATGGCAGATCAGATACTTGAAACAGAACGCAAGCAAGAGATACTTGTAGGGATATTAAGAGATGTTACTTCATCTTGTCCTAACTGCAAGCAAGAAGTTGCCAGAAGGCTATCCTCCGCAACCAATCAGGTAGAGGTAATATCAGTTGACTGATTTTAGTGAATTTTTAGGTGCTCTTGAAGAAGATGCTTTTGAAGAAACCCCAGTAGAAATTGAGGAGTTTGTAACTTCAAAAGACTATCTTGCTTTGCCACCACTTTCACAATATCAATATCAAATGATCAAAGCATCAACTCAAATTTATAAAAAAGAAACATTAATTAAGTTATACGGAGAAGAAGATGGAGCAAAAAGATGGGGGCAAACTTGTAATGAAGTTATCTTCCAGCTGGGAAAAGGTTCTGGAAAAGACTATACTTCAACTATTGCGTGTTCGTATGTAGTTTATTTATTGCTTTGTCTTAAAGATCCAGCCAGATATTATGGCAAACCTCCAGGAGACTCCATTGATATTATTAACGTTGCGGTAAACGCTATACAGGCACAACAGGTTTTTTTTAAAGGTTTTAAAAACAGAATAACACGATGCCGTTGGTTTGATGGCAAATATGAAGCAAAGATGGGAAGTATTGCTTTTGACAAAGCAATTACCGTTCACTCTGGTCACTCTCAAAGAGAATCTTGGGAGGGTTACAACCTTTTATTTGCAGTGCTTGACGAAATTTCAGGTTTTGATTTAGATTCAACAAGCGGTAATGAACAATCTAAAACTGCTTCTGCAATCTATAAGATGTTTAGAGGATCTGTAGACTCTCGTTTTCCACAATTTGGAAAGGTAATTCTTCTTTCATTCCCACGTTTTAAAAATGATTATATTCAACAAAGATATAATGAAGTAGTTGCAGATAAAGAAGTTATAGTTCGTACACATACTTTTAAAGTAGATGAAGATTTACCAGAGGGGACTGAAGGTAATGAATTCTCAATTGAATGGGAAGAAGATCATATCCTTAACTATAATGTGCCTAGAGTATTTGCATTAAAGCGTCCCACATGGGAGATTAACCCAACAATTAAAATTGAAGATTTAGCTATGAACTTCTATTCAGATCCTATAGATGCCCTATCTCGTTTTGCATGTATGCCTCCTGAAGCTATTGATGCACTTTTCCATTCCCGTGAAAAAGTTGAAACTGCATTTAGCAATTTAAACATAGCCCTTGATGAAAATAATGCATTTAAAGAATGGTTTGTGCCAGATCCAGAAAAGTCATATTATATACACGTTGACTTAGCACAAAAGCATGACCATTGTGCAGTATCAATGGCACATGTAGATAAGTGGGTTACTATGAAACTATCTGGCGCATATACAGATGCACAACCATTTGTAGTTGTTGATGCAATCAGATATTGGACTCCTACTAAAGAAAAGTCTGTTGACTTTACAGATGTTAAGAACTATATAATTAGTTTAAAACAAAGAGGATTTAATATTCGTAGAGTTACATTTGACCGATGGAATTCTTTTGACATGATGGAGCAGTTAAAATCATACGGAATGAACTGTGAAGTCCTTTCTGTGGCTAAAAAACACTATGAAGATATGCTTTTATGCGTAATGGAAGAAAGATTAACTGGTCCTAGATTACCTTTAATTATTGATGAATTACTTGAATTAAGAATTGTTAAAAGGGATAAGGTTGATCACCCACGCAAAGGTTCTAAAGACCTTGCAGATGCTACTTGCGGTGCAATTTTTAATGCGATATCATTAACACCAAAGGGAGATGGAGAAATCCAAGTTTACTCCTATGATGCATTTGATGAAGAAGTGGTCGGGAGCCCATCAGATGTAAAGCAAGATAACACTATCAAAGCTCCAAATATCAGATATATGCCAGCAAGCCTAAAAGATTATCTTGGTATAGAAGATGAAGAACCAAATCCAGAAACTGGTTTTGTAGACAATTTTACAATATTGTAGGGATTATGAAACTTAAGTTACTGAAGAGTAATAAAACTAAGATTGATTATGAGTCTTTATATCATGATTCTCAGCAAAAATTAAGCTGGTATATTGAAGCCATAGAGACAAAACAAATACAATGTGATAGAATAGAATCTATTGCGGAAGACCTTCGCAAAGAAAATGCCAAGCTTAAAAAAGAGCTTGATGCCCTAAAGCAGGGAATGTTAGATTTGCCTAAACTATTAGGTAAAAACCTAGGAAAATAACCTACTAAAGAAAAGGAAAACAATGAACGTAACAAAGAAGATCGCTATTGCAGCAGCTGCAGCTCTTGCAATCGCAGGCATCTCAACTTCAGCACATGCAGCACCGCTTGCGGTAACTGTTGCTGGATCAACAAACACAACAACAGCGACTGCTCCAGTATCAGTAGCCGTCCCAGTATCAAATGTAATTGATTCATCAAATACCGTAGCACTTGCTGCTACAGCAGATACTGCAACATCAGTTTCATTTGTTGCATCAGGCGTAAAGCTTGTTTCAGCATTGAACACAACCCTTGCACCAGTTTCTGTTGCATCAGGCACATCATCAATTTCTGTAACATCAACAGGTGCTGCAGTGACAGTATATGCATACACAACTTCAACTTCTGTTGGATCAGTTACCATTACAAATGGTGCATATTCAACAATTGTTTACATTAAGGGTACAGCAGGCGTTGCAGCAAACGTTGCAGTCGCAGTCCCTTCAGCAACATCAGTCGGAACTATTCCAACAATTTCTGTTTCAGCAACAGACGTATTTGGAAACCCAGTTGCATCTGAGGCTGTTTCTGTAACTTTGATCGGTGCAACATTCTCTGATGCATCAATTACAAAGACCCTTACAACTGCTTCTGTAACATCTGCAGCAGGAGTAACTCCAGTCACAGTACTAGGATCAGCAACAGGAACACTTGCTACAGCAGTAGCGGGATCAGTGACCGTAGTTGCAACAGATGCTTCAATCGCAGCAACTGCAACAGGTCTTCCTGCAGCAGTCAAGTCAGCAATTGCAACATTTAATGTATCTGATCTTGGTGCACAGATTGTTGCATTGAATGCACAGCTTGCAGCAGCAAATTCTGCAAAGGCTAGTTCAGATGCTGCACTTGCAGCAGAAAAGGTGGCACATGCTAATGACCTTGCAGCCCTTACAGCAGAAAAAGCAGGACGTGCAGCCGATAAGGTAGCATCAGATAAGGCATCAGCAGATGCAAAGTCTGCCCTAGATGCTGCTACAACTGCCCTTACACTCGAGAAGGCAACACATGCTTCTGACCTTGCTACTCTTAATAAGGCTTATCTTGCACTAGTTGCTAAGTATAACGCTCAGGCTAAGAAGTACAAGTTTGCAGCAGTTAAGTAAATAATACAACCTTGGGGGCGGAACTTAATTGTTCCGCCCTTTTGGTATAATAGGAGGTAGAATGAATACACAAATATGGTCATGGGCTTTATCAGCAATCGGAGTTGTTGGTATATATCTTACTGGACGTAAAAATTGGCGGGGATACGCAGTCGGTATCTGTACAGAATGTGCTTGGGTAGCATATAGTATTCAAACTAAACAGTGGGGCTTTATATTTGGCTCCACAATTTATATTTCTGTATATTTATTTAATATTAATAAGTGGATATCAGAAGCTAAATCGTTTAAAAATAAAATTAAAGTGAATGTATTTCACACGAAAGAGGTAAAATAATGGCATCAAGACCAGTTCCACCAGTAACAGTACATCCACAAGGATCTGCTGCAAGATTTTTAGAAGTAGCAATGTCGCAAGTTGGCGTTGTTGAAGGACCAAAAGATAACGAAACAGATTATGGCAAGTTTACAGGACATGACGGACAGGCATGGTGCGGAAGTTTCATGAACTGGTGCGCCCACCAGTCGGGCGTAACAATCCCAAATGTTGTTTATACACCAGCAGGGTATGCTGCTTTCAAAACAGCAGGAGAAATTATTGATCCCAATACTGGCACCCCGCAACCAGGAGATTTAATCTTCTTCTCGTTTATTCCACATGCATTGCCAACAAGTCCAGTACAGCATGTAGGTGTTGTTCTGCACAATAATGGAGACGGTACAATTACAACTGTAGAAGGAAATACATCTCCAGATCATAAGCCTTCAGGAAGCCCTGATAATGGTGGAGAAGTATGTTCTAATGTTCGTGGTTACAGAGTAAATAATGGAAAACACCTATGGGCAACTGTTGTTGGCTTTGGTCGTCCAAAGTATTCAGCATAAATAACTAATTAAGTAGTCATTCTGGTATAATAGCCATGTAGACGCTTCTACGTGGAGGTCTAAATGACCAGAAAGATTAAATTTATAATAGCAGCCTTGTTTATAACAGGGTTGCTATTTCTTTTCCCGTCTAATAAAGCACATGCCGATGATGCACCCGTTGCCACAGATACTTCCCAACCCGTCTCAGATATTCCAATTGCTATAACAGATACTTCAACAGTAAATGCTGTTATTGATACATCAACTGTTACAGTTGCTGTTATAGAAAATAAAATTAATGCAGCCATTTCAAGCCTTCAAACAACTTCAGAAGCAAACGGGAATGCAATAATTTCAACAATTCAAGCAAACGTTCCCAATACAGATACCTCAACAGCAATTTCTATAGCTACTACACAAGAACCCATGGCATCTGCTGTTGCTGAAGCAAATACTAAAATTCAAATAGCTCAACAAACAATTGATTCTGCTACAGCTGCAACACAGGTTGCACAAACAGCAATTGCTACAGTGGATACACAAACAGCAATAGTAACGCAAGCCGTTACTACTGTAGATACCGCTACAGTTAAAGCGGTTGATGCTCAAACTATTCTAACAACCGAAACTGCTAAGTTGCCAGATTTACAATCTACTGCATCAAATGCACAATCTACAGCAAATGCTGAAAATTCTACCTTTGATCAAAAATCAACAGACCTAAATAATGCCCAAACTGATTTAACAAATGCCCAAACTGCACTGAATTCTGCTCCATTAACAACTGTTGATGTTACTCAACCAGGACTTATAGCAACAGTTTATCATGCAGCAAATGGTGCCTCTCCTGCACTCCCCGCTGCAAATGCTACTCCAGTAGAGGTTCTGACAGTACCTCAGATTACTTATAATTGGGGAAGTGGTCAAATACTTAATTCTGGATTATCAGATCATGTAATTGTAAAATTTGAAGGCAAGATTACATTACCGTCAGATGCAACAGTTGTTAAATATGCTGTTTACTCAGACGATGGATCAAAACTTTATATTGATGGTAATTTAGTTATTAATAACTGGAGAGATCAAGGATTAGCTTGGAGTCCTTATAGTCAATCATTTGATATTACCGCTGGCACAACGCAAGATATTATTCTTTGGTATTATGAAAATGGCGGAGGTGCTGGAGTAACTTTAGGTTATATGATTAATAATCAATATTTTACATCCCCTACATCAACTAATTTTAGTCATGTAATATCTACTACTTCTGCTCCAAATCCAACATTGACCGCTTCAGTATCTACAGCACAAATTAATTTAACTTCTGCTCAAAATGCATATGATGCACAAGCACAGGTAGTAGCACAAGCAGTACAAGCACTTCACGATGCAGTTAATGATGTAAATGCCCAACAATCTGTTATAGATGCAGCACAACAAGCATATAATTTAGCACAAAGAGATCTAACAACAGCACAGGAAAATTTGTCTATACAAAAACAAAATTTAACAGATGCTCAAAATACAGCAAATGCTACATTGCAAACTGCTAACTCTCTTGCAGATACTGCAACTGTTGCTGTTCAAGATGCAAATACTGCTACTGGAAATGCAGTTACTGTTACACAAGATTATTATGCAGAACAAGCAAGACTTGCTGCAGAGGCAGAGGCTGCAAGACAAGCAGCAATTAAAGCAGAAACAGATCGTCAAGCTGCAATAGCACAAGCAGCAGCCGATAAAGCAGCATCTGACGCAGCATTAGCTGCACAACAAAAAGCAGATGCAGAAGCTAGGGCAGCAAGAGCACAAGCATTGGCAGAACAAGCAGCAGCAGATAAAGCTGCAGCAGATGCAGCAGCAACTGCACAGCAAGCAGCAAATGAAAAAGCAGCAGCGGAAGCCAAGGCTGCAGAAGATGCACGTATTGCTGCTGAACAAGCAGCCAAAGAAGCACAAGCAGCAGCAGACAAAGCAGCAGAAGACGCAAAAATTCAAGCAGCAAAAGATGCTCAAGCAGCAGCAGACGCTGCTAAAGCAGAGGCGGACGCAAAAGCAAAAGCCGAACAAGATGCTGCACTAGCAGAACAAAAAGCTAAAGATGAGGCAGCAAAAGCTGCACAAGAATCTGCAAATGCTAAAGCAGAAGCAGATAAACAAAAAGCAGAAGCGGATAGAATTGCTGCTGAACAAGCAGCTAAAGAGCAACAAGCAAAAGATGCAAAAGCCGCACAGGATGCTGCTATACAAGCACAAAAAGATGCACAGGCAAAAGCTGATGCTGCTAAAGCAGAAGCAGATAAAGCTGCACATCAAGCAGCAGACAAAGTAGCAGCAGACAAAGTAGCAGCAGACAAAGCGTTAGTGGCATCAACTGGCGTCGTTCCAAACAATCCCGCACAACTGCCAACTGACATTCCAAAGCCTGCTCCAGCAGAAGTTTTAGTTCCACATATTCAAGTAGATGTAAAAGGAGTAGAAAATGGCGGTATTCAATTCTTTGGTACACAAAGTGCACCTCAAGTTGTTGGAGAAGATGGTCATCTTACACCTCCTGCCCCACCTCCAGGATCTGGTTTACCTATTCCTGCAGATGCAATCACTACTGCTGATACATTTATCGGTCAACCAGGGGGAGATAGTTTTAATGCTCCAGATGTTGCTGTCCCTGTGGTATTAACCCCAATAACTGGTACACTTGCTTCAGTTCCTGGAGTGCAAGCAATCAATCAAGCATTTGTTGCAATGGCTAATATTGGCAATGATATGTCGCCTGTAACAAGAAAGAAAGCTAAAAAAATCTTAGTGACTACACTTGTCGTAGGACAAATAGCAGCACTTAGAAGGAGGTTCGGCAAATGAAACTAATTAAAGGTTTAATGTCAGACCTAGCCAATCAGATTTGGACTTTCGTTGGTCTATTCTCTGCGTGGCTAGTTTTGACGGGATCCGCAAAGACAGTTGTTGGAGATGCAATTCTTATTTCTATCTTCTTGTGGATTGCAACATTTAGATTAAGAAATCCAAAGGGAAAGGAGTAAAAATATGTCTCAATTAGAACCAACATATGCAATAAATAAAATTAAAGCCGAAGCAGCAGCGATAGCAGCAAAGCCATTAACACCTGCAGATATCCCACAACAAGTTGGAAGTGGTGTAATAGCAAGTGTTAATAATATCATTATGAGAATATTAGCAGTATTTGCAGCAACTGGTCTTTCAGTCATAGGGGCAGGTTCCATTTTTGGAATTAAAACTTTAACAGCTGTTTTTATGGCGGGAACTTTAGGTGTAGCAAAAGTTGTTGAAGGTTTAGCACGTGGATTTATGGATGATGGTAAATTAACCATAGATGAAATTAATGCTTCATTTTCAGCAGTAGATAATAAAACTTCATTAGGAGATTAATGTTGCATAAAATATCTAAATATCTTAGAAAACATCCCTCACGAGTATCTGGGTATATTTCTGCTTTAATTATTTATTTAAATAAAAGCTTTCCTAATATACCCATAGATATAATTATTCCAACAATTATGTTTGTCATAGGTATGGGAGAATCTGTTCAAAGAGTAGAAAATAAAAAGACTCTTAAAGCTCTTTATACAGAAAATAACCCAGATACTCCAGATGATGAAATATTGGCTGGATTATAGTAAATACGGTATAATTGTCATATGCCATATAATATCAGACGTGAAGGTAACAAGTATCAAGTAGTAGTTACTGCTACTGGTAAGGTTGTTGGAACACATCCGTCTAAAGCCCAGGCCCAGGCACAATTAGGTGCTTTATATACAAACGTGCCAGATGTAAAGAAAATGATATTTACAGGTGGAGACGGCTGGTCAATTGAATTTAATACTCCAGATTGTCAGCATGGATATGCTATAATGAAGTCTGGAACGGGTCAATCAATAGGCTGCTACTTGACTAGGGCAGAAGCAGAAGAGGCTCTCAAAGGCCTAGATAACCCCAAAATAGACCTACTCAGCGATGAAGTTAGGACAACTAAAACTCCAGAGGAATATAAGGAGAATAACGTAGTGAATAAATGTATGACATGCGGATGTGATGATTTAGGAAATGATCATCATTATATTTCTGATGAAGAAAAATGTTTAAGTTGCATGACCAAGGGTCAAGGTCCTTGCTGGGATGGTTATGAGTATGCGGGTACAAAAGAAAAGAATGGTAAAACTGTTCCAGATTGCATTCCTAAAGAAGTAAAGAAATCAGATTCTGGCTATAAGCCAAATGCAGGTATGAAGGCTGCAGCACACAAAGCAATTAAATGGAAAGAAGATGGCAAGGCAACTGGAGCTGGTACAGCCGTAGGTTGGGGCAGAGCCCGTCAAATTGTTAATGGAGAGTCTTTAAGTCTTGATACTGTAAAGCGTATGTATTCATTCTTCTCACGCCATGAAGTTGACAAGCAGGGTAAAGAGTGGGATAAGCCTTCACATGGTAAAGTTATGTGGTACGCATGGGGCGGAGATGCAGGATTTGCATGGTCTCGTGCAATTGTTGAAAGAGAAAATAAGATGGAAAAGGGCGAATCAATTTGGTCTGGTGTATTTGTTCCATCTAATAAAGGTCAAATGGGTCCTGATTTTAATTCACAGGATCAAGATGCAAGATACTATTTCCCGTCAAGAGCGACATATGAAAATGATGGCAAGCCATCTGTGGGGTACGGGAACAGATCTTCTAATAACACAACTATTTGACAATAACTCTAACAGTTTGATATAATGTATATACAGGTTGCCTATGGGGGCCTGAATTTAAATAACTCGCTTAAAAGGAGCAAATTATGACAAACAACCTATGGGATCTTTTTAATGATCCTTTTTTTATTGGCTACAATCGCCAAATAGCACAGATGAATCAAGTTCATCAAAACGCAATTAATCAATCATACCCACCATTTAACATCATTAAAATTGATGATGATAACTTCTGTATTGATATAGCGGTGGCGGGATTCTCAAAAGATGACCTATCCGTATCTGTAGAAGATCAAACTCTTACTGTAAAAGGAGATATTGAAACAGATAAAGAAGATAAGTTTATTCACAAGGGGATTGCAACACGTAAATTTACCCGCACATTTTCATTAGCTGAATATATCGAAGTCAAGAGTGCAGAAGTTGAAAATGGAATGCTTTGTATTATGCTTGAAAGAGAAGTACCAGAAGCAAAAAAACCAAAGCAAATCAAAATCAAATAGTTGACATAATAAATAACCACCTAGTATAATATACATAGTACGGTAAGCAACACTTTCTTAGGATGGAATAGTTACATATTACATACATGAGACCTGGTATGGGATTCGTGGTGGATCTGGGTCATTCATGCAGTTAGGAAATTTGCTTACCGTACCTTTAATTAAAGGAACAAAATGTATCTTTATGTAAATAACTTTTTAACAGAAGAAGAAGTTATATATGCAAGAAATTTTTTATTTTCTCAAAAATATAGATTCATAGAATCAATAGGCGCAGCTAAAGATAATGTTGTTGGTTTAACTAGCAATAATTTTTCTGATAATGGAATAATGGTTGTTGATTTTCTTGATTTAAATTTTGCTACCTTTTTAATTAATAAATTTGCAGAAAAAAATAATGTAAAAATTAAAAAAATACTTAGGCAAAGAGGAAATCTTACATTTAGATCTAAAGAACAAAGACCTATGGATCCTCACGTAGATTTAAGAAGAGTTGAAAAACATTACACTTTCGTGTATTATGTTAATGATTCTGAAGGAAATACAAACCTTTACGATAAAAGATATACTGGAGAAGAAGTTGATCCAAACAGTTTAACATTGTTCAAATCTTTTGAACCAAAAGCTGGGTATGCTTTATTTTTTGATGGAGATATTTTTCACAATTGGGAATATCCAAAAGAATCTGATTTTAGATCTTCAGTAGTAATAAACATTGTTTGTGAAATAGACGAATCAATAATGGAAAAAGTTCCATTTTAATTTTTGGGGAATAGCTCAGTCGGCAGAGCGGGGCACTGTTAATGCCTAGGTCACAGGTTCGAGCCCTGTTTCCCCAGCGGAATGTGGCTGGCTGGTGGTCAGATGGTGGCTTATATCCTCCCTAGAGTTGCGTTCAATTCGCAAACATTCTACCAAGGAACAGTAGCTTAGTTGGTCAAAGCCCCGAACTCATAATTCGGTAATCGTCAGTTCAAGTCTGACCTGTTCCACTAGGATCTCATAGATCAATTGGTTAGATCGCCACCCTGTCACGGTGGAGGTTGCGGGTTCAAGTCCCGTTGAGATCGCAAGGCGCAAGCCTTCTTATATAAGGAGTAGTATGTACACAGTAGGAAATAAGTTGCCTGACTTTAAGATTACTGGAGTCAGAGCAGATAATTCTTTTTTTGAAATAACTAACAATACATTTGGACGCAAATGGAAAGTTATTGTTTTTTATCCAAAAGACTTCACATTTGTTTGCCCAACAGAAATTGTTGGCTATGATTCTTTGCATGAACAGTTTGGCTTAAGAAATGCAAAGCTTTTAATTGGATCAGTTGATAATGAATATGTTAAGATTGCATGGAAGCAAGCTGACCCACAATTAACTAATATTAGATCAACTATGTTTGCAGATCAGAATCTTGAACTTGGCTTGGCAAAGCAGTTAAACATTTTAACATCTGGCGGAGTAGCACTTCGTGCGACATTTATTGTTGATGATAATGATGTTATTCAGCATGTAACAATTAATAATCTTGACACAGGACGTAATCCAGAAGAAACATTGCGTATTCTAGATGCATTGCAAACTGGTGAAAAGACAGCGTGTGCACGACCAATTGGTGGCGCAACACTTTAATAGGTTTCCCTTCGTAGCTCAGAGGATAGAGCGAGGCTCTTCTAAGGCCTGCGTCGCACGTTCGAATCGTGCCGAGGGGGCTTAGCCCCAGTAATCCAGTGGTAGAGATAGTGGACTTAAAATCCATACAGCGTTGGTTCGAATCCAACTTGGGGTACCATGTCCCTATAGCTCAGTTGGTAGAGCAGTTGCCTTTTAAGCAACGGGTCGCAGGATCGAAACCTGCTGGGGACACTAAAACTTGTAACTACTAACATAAAAGGATATACTATGAGTATGACTATGACACAAGAAAAAGCAGATCGTGTATTAAAAGTAATTGATAGATGTGATGCATGTGGGTCACAAGCTTTTGTAATGGTTAGATTAATTAGCGGGGAGTTGATGTTTTGTGGACATCATTACGTTAAGAATCAAGATAAGTTAAACAATCAAGCATATGAAATTATTGATGAGAGAGAATATATCAACAACAAGCCCTCTCAATCTAGCAATTAATGATATAATAGGAGAATCATGCCAAGCAATACTGAGAAAATTAAAAAAGCATTAGAAATTAGACAGAAAAACCATAAGGGTCCAGGAGGCAAGCTTCCAGGATCTATGAACAAAAAGAAGACTGGATACGCAAAAACAAAGTGAAAAATAAGATAATCTTACTTAAAACCCTAAGCTGGTATTTGTTCCATTTTTCAATGGTGTCAATTCTTGGTACAATTATTACTAGTGACTGGACAGTAGGATTAAAATTGGCTTCCGCCGAAATGTTATTTGAAACAGCACTTTATTACTGGCACGAGCATTTGTGGATTTGGATTAAGGAGAAATTAAAGTAATGGATTTAGTAGAGGCATTAAAAAAACTACAAGCAGATATAGTAACTGCTTATTTTCAAATTCATGGGTATCATTGGAATGTTGAAGGTATGCTTTTCCCAGAAATTCATCTTAAGTTCTTAGAAATTTACGAAGATGTGTATGAGTCTATTGACGATGTTTCAGAAATGTTAAGAAAACTTAACACTCCCGCCCCGCATATGTTAGAGCAATTTATGGAAAATAGAAACATATCATCAATTTATTTTGGAAACAATGCATTGGACCAAATCGAAAGCTTCTTAATGTCTAATGAAGTTTTGATTAACGATATTCGTGTTGCCCATGCTGCTGCAGAAGCAGTGGGACAAATTGGTATTGCTAGTGATCTTGAGATCAGAGAGTCAGCACATCAAAAGTGGAACTGGCAGCTTTCCAGCACAATTAAAAAAACAGTCGTTTAACATTGACACGGTTATTTTCTAACTGTATAATATACCTATAACTACTAGAGAAAAGAATATAATGAAAAAGTTAATTACAATTTTGGCTGTATTGTTTGCTGCCATTTCAGTCCCAGTCCACGCTGCCACACCAAAGGTTTTAGTAATTATTGATAATGGTGTTGATATTCAGCACCCAGCAATTAAAAATAATATTATTTATGAAGTATGTGTATCTGGATATAATGGTTGCCCTAATAAACAAAACTTTATGGAGGGAACTGGAGCAGCAACAGTAACTCCAGCAATGTATACAAATGCATCATGGAATCATGGAACAGAGGTTGCATCCGCTGCAACACAAACTGATTCAAGCGTAAAGATTATTGAAATTCGTTGTGCTTCATTAATCGGAACAAATGGCTATATCGGATGCAATCCTGATATGTTGACAACAGCGTTAAACTGGGTATATCTAAATAAAGATAAGTTTAATATTGGCGCAGTTGTTTCACCATTAGGTTCATTGTCACCATCTTGCAATATTGCAGCAGGATATGCAACTCCGATTAACAAGTTGACGGCATTGGGAATTGCTGTAATCTTCCCAACTGGTAATGACTTTAACTATACTAACATTGATAATCCAGCATGTCTGCCAGGAGTGCTAGCAATTAGTTCAATAGATGATAAAGGTCGCCTTGCACTCTATGCCAACTATTCTTCTAGAGTAGATTTTGCTTCTCCAGGAAGTCTAACTGTAGCAGTTCCAGGCAATCAGTATAAATCAGACTACGGCACATCCTTATCCGTAGCAACTTTTGGGACGGGATGGCTTAAGATTCTTAATGCTAAAAACCTATCTTATGCAAACGAGTATGCCCTAATTAAATCTACTGGAACAAATTATACAAATATTATGGTAAAACAGAATGTGCTTGCTATTAATATTGCAAAGGCTGTACAATAATATTATGTTTGATAAAAGCGATGATGAAATTATTGGATGGCTTGAAGAGAAAAAAGCCTTAATTTGGGATGGTATGGACGAATTTGGAGAGGCCATCTTTAAGTTCGATTTAGAAAAGCTAAAGGTAGTCATGCCAGAGCTTTATACAGAAATCATGGCAGACATTGATAGCGATTTGATGGTCCTTTATCAAGAGGGATTTGTTGAAATTGACTATGATGAAGACCTAAACGCAAGGTTTAAAGCCACAGAAAAAGGTATAAGGTGGATGGAAGATAACGATTTAGATTTTCCATTCCCAAATTAATCACTTATACGATATAATATAAACACAATCACTATGGAGGTGAAATATGGATAACAATCAGCAGACCCCATCTCAGGCAGCAGGCAAGCCAGAGGTAACAGCAGCAACAGCTCCAGATCACGGTGCTTCAGCTTCAGTAACAAATCTTGGAGTTAACGAGCCAAAGACAATGGCAGGAGCTTCAGTTCAGAGCCCACTTACAGGCGCAAACGAGTCAATGACTACAGGTGCAGCATTCGGTGGCCCAATCGTATCAACAGAGCAGGGTAGCGTAAACAACGCAACACGCCCAACAGCTAACTAATTTAAGGGGGAATAATGGAGAGCGTCTACGATAAAGTAGTAAAATTAACTGCAGAAATTTTAAAGTCGTGGAAGCCAGACCCTGGCGTTGTTTCTCCATTTTCCTCATCAAGCAGTCAGCATCAAGAGGTTAGCGATAACCATTTAGAACATTATGTTAAGCAACATGTGGTATCAGAAAATGTAGATATTGCATCAATGTTTAGCTCAAATTTATTTACGAATGGCGGTGAAACAAAAATGACAGAAAAGACACTAGATGTTAACGCATCAACAACAACAGAGAATTCTTATGCTAATCCAGCATCTGCTACAACAGAGCCAGATGCTCAGAGTGCAATTGCAATTACAAAGTCAGCAGAGATCCCTACAACTCATGTAGGTACAACTGCAAATACAACAGAGGAAGCTCCTTCTAAGGGCGAGACAACAGAACCTATGGAGAAGGCAGCAAATTGCCCAGATTGTGGCAAGGCTATGACTATGTGCATGTGCGATGGTATGTCCAAAGCAGCAGCAGAGAAGTGCCCACATTGTGGTCAGTCAATGCCAATGGAAAAGACAGTAGATGGTGCTTCAGTAGTATCAGCAGAAACTGCTCCAAACCATGAAGCAGCAGGATTTGATAGCATTGCTAAGGCAGCAGACGAAGAAGAGTCTGCAGAAGAAGAGGCTTCAGAATCTAAGGAAGATGAAGCAAAAGAGATGAAGAAATCTGTTTGGGGCGGAGCATTCGCACCAAGAATTAACGGTAAGCTTTAATCTTATTTAAAACTATATAACAGCGGGGATTAAAACCTCCGCTGTTTTATTTCTAAAGGAGAAAAATGAAGGTTGGAATATTCGGCAGTAAAGACTGGACAGATTACTCAGATCTTATACGCAATATGACCGTATTCATTCAAGAAGCGCATGAGCTAGGTCATGATAACATTTTATTAGTCCATACTGGGCTAAAGGGTGCAGAAAATATGATCACGGAATATGTGGGAAAAACTGAAAAGTTTTTAAAACAAAAGAATTTTAAATTAAAAGAAGAATTGCATCGTGGGAAGTCTCCAGTCATCAATGATATGGCTGTGATTGAATCGGGCTTAGAGTATGCAATTATATTTTCAACGGGTTGTGCTAGAACAAAATCTTCAATGAAGGTATTAAAAGAATATGGAATCCCATATCTTTTAGTAGAAAGTGCTTGACAGATAATGCCTAAAAATGATACAATAGAAGTTCAGCTTACTCAGATAGTAAGCCTTTTAACAGAAATTAAAGACATGTTAAAAGAACAAAAAACAAAAAGAGAAAGCAAGTTACCAAGACAGATATGAAAAATCTAGAAGAGCTAAGTTACAAGCAAGCCCACGATTTTGTTGAATCAAACAAAAAGGCTGGATTTTACTGGGATGGATACACAATTGTAAAGTGGTCCCCAGGACATAATGGTTATACTCAAACCAATGGCATGTTTAAAAACAATAAATGGGGCTATGCAAATAAGTACCCACTAACAAGTAAGGGTACATGGTTAATTCCATCTAAATATGTCAAGCATTCTTAAAGAATTAGGTATTGATGAAGAAGACCTAAAGTGGTATCATCTTGCTGCATGCAAAGGCATGAGCATTAATTGGTTTTATGATGATTACGAAAATGATAAGATTACGGCACAAACTGCTGATGAAGTATGTTTAAGTTGTCCAGTAATTAAGCAATGTTACAAAGAGGGTGTTTCCATGAAAGAATTTGGCGTACGTGGCGGGATCTTTATGGATCTTGGTCGTGTAGATAAACAAAATAATGCACATAAGACTAAAGAAACTTGGGATACTCTAAAGAAAATTCATGGAAAAAATATTTTATAACGTATCTATGGCTAAAGCCATTAGAAAAGTTAAGATGCCTGTTAAAGATCTTAGAATGGATGTAAGAGCCAGGCCAAATTATCTAGCTTTAACTGTATACGAAGAAAACATAATGCAATACGAAATTGATAAGAGAGCAGATATCATGGAGTACTTGTTACTTTGCAGACAGTTAATTGAATCCTTTGGGGTTCGATGTGAAATAGAAGGAATAAAATATGTCCCTACACAGAAAAGTATTCTTAATTAAAGAAGGCGTTTATGCCGATTTAATTGCAGAGGGAGCTTATGCTTCTAGAGTTAGATATATATATGGTGGTGTTATGTACGATGTAGTTGTCGAAAACGATGATTATGAAATGCTTTATGATGATTGGGAGAACGAAGAATGAAATGTTATTCTTGTGGAAAACAAAAGAATGAATTGCATCCAAAGAAGTCAGAATTAATTGATGGTGTATCATCTCTTATGTGTCAATTATGTATTGATTCTAAGTTTGAGCCTAGGTGGGTAGTTGTACTTTGTGCAAGATCTAAGGGTCCAGATTCAGTTAGAGACTTTATAATTAAACGCAGATACATTGGCAAAGAAATTCTTGCTAACGAATTGATTGCATAGGAGAAAAAAATGATTAAGATCACAAATGATATGGCAGAGGTAATAGCTGCTAAAGATGCTGTAGTCTATTTTAGTGCTGAATGGTGTGGCCCCTGCAAGCAATTAAAGCCTCAAATGGCTAAAGCTGCTATGCAAGATGAATCTCGTGATTATTTTTTTGTTGATGTTGATAAAGTTGATCCAGATTATCTTAAGCAATACTCGATTCAAAGCATACCCCAAGTATATAAAATTAATAAAGGTATTCTTGGAACAAAGATTACTGCAAAAAATTCAGATGAAATCATAGAACAGGTAAATGGATGACAAGCATTGTTGCTGTTGTAAAAAACGGTAATGTAACTATTGGTGCTGATTCTCAGGTAACTGATGGAGCAAGACCGCATAAGCATGCTCAAATGGAAAAGATTACCAAAAATAATGGGTGGCTTATTGCAGGAAGTGGTGATTCTCAGCCATGTGACATTCTGCAACATATTTTTGTACCACCAGTTCCCAATGCAAAAGAGCGAGAAGATCTTTACAAGTTTATGATAACTAAATTTGTTCCAGCTATGAAAGAAGTTTTAGAAGAGAATAATTGGAAAGAAGATCCAAACGATAAAGATGCTGGCTTCAATATGCTTTTTGCTTATAATGGAGAAGTGTTTGATATAGGTAATGATTTTAGTGTTTTGCTGAATAGCGACGGCATATATGGGGTGGGCAGTGGCTCATCATTCGCTATTGGTGCGTTGTACGCTGGGGCTAATGTAGAAAAAGCTCTAGAGATTGCTGCTAACAATGATGTTTACACTTCTGGACCATTTCAGATTGTAAGGCAACAAAAAGCAAATAAGATAGTGAAGGCTAAATAATGTCAGATACAGAATTTTGGGATTGGTTTAATATTGGAGTTCACAAGGGGTGGGTAACTAATCCATTTTGTCAAACTCATGACGGAGGATACGATGTTATGACTGAAGAAGAAGTTAAAGAATGGGAAGATGGCGGAGACCCATGCATGACAGTAACTAGAATAAGTTATCTTGGATGAGCATAGATTATACTGGTATACCTTCTCCAGTGTGTCCTGCTTGCAGTAGTTCAAGATTTTTAACTTGGATCATCGTTGATCCAAATGATTATGAAATTGGTATGTACGGGATAAACGGTGAATGTTTTGAATGTCATACAAAATACACTATAGGAACCCCTATGGATAGCCCAGACAAAATAGAAATGGATATGGAAGATGACGAGTATTAATCCTTTAGGCAAGCTTTTGCTTGTTAAGGAAATAGAAACTACAGAATCAAAAACTGCTTCTGGTTTAGTTTTAACTGCTACTGCAACGGAGCAAGATCTCAAAAGAGGTACAGTAGTAAAGGTGGGGCCAGGAGAGGTTAGTTCATTTAACGGAACCTTGTACCCAGTTGACACAATTAAAGAGGGCATGGTAGTATACTATTCTCCAAACCACGCAACTGAGATTAAAGATGCAGTTGGAGAAAAGTTCTACTTTGTTAATAGCGGAGTACTATTTGGATATGAGGATAATAATGCATAAGGGTTTAGGCGCAAAAGCACAAGCAAGAGGTCATAAGCGTAGAGCAAAGACTATTGCAAGAAAGCAAAACAAATTAAATAATTTAATGTACGTATCAAAGCTTATGTTTAAGTATGGACGTGAACTTAATTTGAAAACAAATCTTAAGGCAGGCGAAAGATATCTCAAGGATTATTTAAATGCCTAAAAATGAATCAATTTTAGATGAAGCTAAAAGAATTGTGCATGGTGATCGTGGAGAAAACTATGGTCATCCTTTTGAGGACTTTTCTCGTACCGCTCAAATCTGGTCAGCAATTCTGGGAACAAAAGTTACTCCAGAAGATGTAGCATTGTGCATGGTTGGACTTAAGATTAGTCGTGAAGTAAATCGTCCTAAGAGAGATAACATCGTAGATGGGGCTGGATACTTTGAAACATTGCAAATGGTAAAAGAAGAACGTAGAGCAAGAAAGATAAGAAGTTTAGTGCAAGGTGCATTAGAAGGATTGTCTGATTAAAATTGGGAGCTGTCAAGTTAATTAGAAAAAAAGTATTTCAAGAGATACTAGATTTTTTGAATGAACAAGATGACGATGCCCCATACACATTATATCTTTTAAGAAAAAAGATTAAAGAAGAGTTAGAAAGAGATTAATATGTTTGTTAATTTTAAGAAAGTTTCAAAAGATGCAATTGTTCCGCATTATGCAAATCCAGGAGATGCGGGAGCTGATTTGTATGCTTCACAAGATTTTATAGTAAAAGCACATCGTGTAGGTGCGGTGCCAACTGGTATTGCTATAGAACTTCCTAAATCGTATGTAGCATATGTAAATCCTAGATCAAGCATGGCTATGAAGGGTATAGGAATCTTAAATGCACCAGGAACTATTGATTCTGGATATCGTGGAGAGATTAAAGTAATCTTAGTTAATAACACAGATGAAGATTTTTATGTTGCAAAAGGCAATAAAATAGCACAGCTTGTGTTTCAGGTTTATCATGAAGCAGTATTTAAAGAAGTAAAAGAATTATCTAATTCTGTGCGTGGCACAGATGGATTCGGATCAACAGGAGAATAAAATGGAAATTCCAGTAAGCCCAAATGATTTAAATGAAGTAGTTTATAATGTTGCTCGTGATGTAGCTGAACAACGTGCAATTGACGGGAAGATCGAAACGATCACAGAAGAAATTTCTGCTGAAGTTTTAGATGAAGTTATTTTTATTGTTGAGCGTTACATGTATTACATTAATTCATTAATGGACACACAACGTTTAGCACAAACACCAAAAATAGAACTTAAATAATTATCTATAAGTAGTTAAATAATGATATAATTATCTTGTAGCGGTATCTCTCATTACTGCTACAAAGAGGTGATGGATATCAAAAAAGCAATAAAGCATATAGAAAAAAGCATAGAAAGTCTAGCAGATTGGTCAGCACACGTAGCTGGAAGCCCGTGGTTTCTTATTACGCATCTGATTTGGTTTGCATCTTGGGTGCTGTTCAAAGTAGAACCGTTCCCATATGGACTTTTAACAATGATAGTTTCATTAGAAGCTATCCTGCTATCTGGTTTAATTTTATCTGCAACTGACAGGGAATCTGAGCGTGACCGTAAGGTTATGAACAGAGACTTGCGAGTATCTTTAGATACTCAAAAGTTATTACAGCATATGCATGAAGAATTAAGTCAGATCAAAGAATATGTTACAGGGGAAGGGGAGGGATCTGAAACATGATCAATCTTCTTCTCTTAGGTATCATCATTGTACTCATACAATCCAATATGAGATTATATTGTAAATATAAAAATCTTAAACAAGATAAATAAATACTAAAATCTCATAAATATGATAAGCCAGAATGGCCCTGCGGGGCCATTTTGGTTGTTGACTAGTAAATATATTTTTTGATATAATATAAAATAGAACTCAAAAAGGAGAAAAAAATGGAACGGCAAGATAGATTAACAGCAATTGAGGGTATAATTATTGATACCATGGTTGAAAATTATAGACAATATGGCACAATGAACAATATGTCACCAGAAGATGTTGATAAGCTTATTTCTGACAATGTACAGGGAGTTAACCATATGGCTCATTTGGTCTCTGAAAGAATAGATGCTAAACTATTCCCATAAGGGGTAAAACAACATGAAATCAATTTACGATATATCTTTAAATTCTTCCGATGGGAAGCCAAATTTTTTAGATCAATTTAAAGGAAAAGCAACTTTAATTGTAAACACAACTGTTGGTTGTGGAAATGCAAATCAGATGGAAGTCTTACAATGGCTTCAAGATAAATATGGCGGAGATAATTTTCAAGTTGTAGCTATACCAACAAATGATTACTGCGGGCCAGGAATAACCCATGGCAAGTGGTCACAGGGTATTACATGTGGAGCAGATTCTGCAAACTACGGCAAAGACGTATATGGAACAACATTTCAATTTTCAGAAATGGTAAGTTCAAATCCTAACGAAGCAGTTAGTTCAACATTAGGTCAGCCAGCTGGGTACAATGGTTTAGGTCAACCTTTTGGTGAACCCCATGATCTTTATAAAGAAATAAGAACCCACCAGTTTGCTGCAAAAGATAAGTATGCTGAATTTGGTTTTGATACTGATGAAATTTATAAAAATAGATATTTTTCATATTGGTTAAATGCTGGTCCGTATAATGGACAATCAATGGGTGGAAATTTTGAAAAATATTTAGTTGATAAAGATGGATTTGTTGACAAACACTACCAATGCACAGTATTAAACTGGGATTCTGAAAAAACTGTTAAAGAAATGGCAGAAAAAGAAGGCAGAAAAATAAATGTTGGTCCTGGAAGATCAAAAAATGTTTTTGATGAAGAATGGTCAATTATATGTAACAACATTGAAGAATTAATAGCTGGCAAAAAATCAATCATTAATCCTAAGAACTAAATAAATAATGGAAAGAGTATATTTAGACAAAGACATATTTGTTATAAAAAACTTTTTATCAGATGATGAAATTTCTAAATTTCCAAAAAATTTAAAAGAAGTAAGATCTAGAGTAAGTAGTTTATTTAATGATGAATATTTAATAAAAGGCTTAGGATTTGTAAGAACGCAACTTCCAGAAGATTTTGATTATATACATTATGATAGCCACAGATTAACTTGTGTTTGTGAATGGTGCAGCAAAAATGGTCAGTTAAGATCAAAATACGCATTTGTAATATATTTAAATGATGATTTTTCAGGTGGTGGAGAAATTACTTATTTTTATCAAAATATAGTTTATCAACCAGAAAAAGGATCTTTAATTTGTCATTTAGGAACTTCAGAATATACCCATAGAGTTTCTAAAATTAAAGAAGGCGAAAGAAAATCTGTATTCTTTTGGATAGAAGAAACTAATTAATGGAAAAAGAATATTTAGATGAAGGCATATTTATAATATATGATTTTTTATCAGAAGATGAAATATCTCAACACCCCAATAATATAACAGAAATAAAAAATAAAATAAGTAAATTATTTAATGATGAATATAAACTTTTAGGCACTGGCATGCTTAGGACAATGCTTGAGGGTGATTATTTAGAGCCACATTCAGATACTCACGATGAAGGTTGCGAATGCTCTGTGTGTGTTAGGGATGGCCTTCTTACATGTAAATATGGATTAGTAATATATTTAAATGAAGATTTTGAAGGCGGGCAAATTAATTATATTAAAAAAAATATAACATATAAACCTAAAAAAAGATCTTTAGTCTGTCATATAGGAACAAACGATTACGAGCATCAAGTGCTACCAATAACTAAGGGTACAAGAAAGTCAATATTTTTTTACTTAAGAGATTGACAAACAATATATAAATTTGATAGTATAAGGTATGAATCAACAAGAAGATCCTATGGACTGGGATGATATACGTGCTCTTGAATCATCCCGTCGTATTGAACTACTAACGAAAGCGATTGTAGAAAAATGCAAACAAGACGTAGAGAAAAAATACGGAAACAAAAAAAGACATCGCCAATAACAACAAATCCACGTATTAAAATTATGACCTTTAACTTCTTTGAAGAAGAATGGTCAGGAAATTGTGGTGCGTGTTATAAAGAATTTTATGCTCCTAGTAAATCTGAGTATTTAATGCAATATAAAAAACACACTAAATCAATTAATTGTTTGGGAGGATACTAATGGGAACATGTAGTTGTGGATATACAACAGATCCAGATAAAAACTGTAACGGAACTCATAAAGTAGTAAAAAAAGTTAAAGAAGATTTAAAAATTAGCATTGCATCAAATTGTTTATGGAATAAACCAGAAAACAACAGTTGTGATTGTTCTTGGCATTTGGCAGCAGCTAAGGTTAAATAATTGCAACCATCACCAATAATAAATAAAAACCCAATTCTTCAAGAACTAGTCATGGAAGACATGGCTAAACGCCTAGAATTAGGCATAGAGCGTTACGGGACGGGACTTCAAGCAGATAATGGCAGAGATATGCTACAAGACGCTTATGAAGAAGCCTTAGATCTTTGTGTATATCTCAGAGGTATTATGTATGAAAGGGACAATGCATGACAACATTATTAATAGTTTATTTAGGCTTTTTAAGCCTATTTATTGTAGGGTTTATCCACTATACAGAGCAAAAAGTAAATAATTATAAGGTAATGGCCGAAGACTACAAGAGAGCATTAAGTATAGCCAGAGGATCTAACAATGCTGAACACTATACCTTCTTGCAATTAGAAAACAAAAAATTAAAAGAAAAGATCCTAAAGCTCGAACCTATTCAATATGAACATAGAAACGATCACCCAGAAAAATGAGCAAAAAAGAGGGCGAAAACGTGGAAAACCACGATGCATTTATACACAGTCTATATGAGATAACCACCAATAGGTGGAAACTAAAGACCTATTTGGCAAGATTTAGAAAGAAACAAAAATTTAAATATGAATAAAATGGCGGGAATGCCCAAAGGCCTAATTGCTATCCTTATAGCAGAAGTAATCATAGTAACTTTTATAAAGCTATACGTTAAATAAAGCGTGAGTTTTATCTGATAAAAACATAGGTATAGAATATCTATAATCGCTTATTTTATCAACTTGATGTCCATTTAACATATCTCCACTTTTAAACATAACTAAATCTCCACCATTAGGTTTGTATGAATATCGTCTAAATGGAAACTTTAAAGCACCATCTTCAATAGTATTTAAATAAAGAACTAAACTATATTTAATAAATGGATTTAAACCATGATCTATATCATGATGGAAAGCTAATTTAGCACCAGGAACATGCTTGGACAACCAAAGATTACATAAATGAACATCGTCATCTTCATACTGTAGTTTTGCAGCATCTTCAACTTTTTTTCCTATAAATTCAACTAAACCTTTAATTGAATTTAGAAAATCCCAATCTATTTCTGGACTATTTTCTTTATGATAATTATCTTCACCATAGAGTTTAATATGCCTATCGGTTAAAAATTCAAATGAATTAAGATTTGAATCAATAAAATCCATTAGGGTTTTGCATTGGTCATCAGATATAAAGTTTGGTATTATTGTAATAGCAGTCATACAGTAATTATACACCAACATATATTACTACATAGGGAGAAAAAATGAGCGAAAACTGGAACCAGATCAAAGGATCGGATAACCCGATCTTAAATACCATAGGCAATATCTGCGGGAGAATATCAGCCATATTCCTAAAGCCTCATATGTGGTGGGGAACTATGTGGGAATGGGATGCTACAGAGGATATAGATAAAGAAGATTTAGATATCTAAATGGCCTTAACTTCTACAGAACGCTCAAGATTATGGCGTGAACGCCATCCAGGAGCAGATGCAGAGAAAACCAAGCGGTATCGTAATACCTCTAAAGGGCAGATGAATGAATCTAAAAAATCTAATAAACGAAGGATGCTAAAATTGGGTAGATATTCAATTAATTATATACCTACGCATGGAACTAAAAATGGCTATGATTGGCATGTTCGGGGAATGTTTGAAGATCCTTGTAATGAATGTAGAGAAGCCATGAAAGCCCATTGGGTACATGAAAGAACAATTAAAGATAGAGGCAGAGGACTTAGAGAAGTTAGAGGAAATGCCATACAAAGCCCATATACCAGAGAAGAGGTATTGGATAGATATGGCTCAATCTGTCATTTATGTCAAGAGCCAATTGATCTAACTTTACCTAAAAGGGTTGGATATAAGGGCTGGGAATATGGATTACATTTGGATCATGTTATTCCATTATCCAAAGGTGGAGATGACACCATAGAGAATATAAGGCCATCACATGGCAAATGCAATATTAAAAAAGGGGCGGGATTAAGATGACACTTCTACTACTAGTATTACTATGGTATATAACCAAACTATATTATACAAGAAGCTATAAGATCAATATAGCCAAATCAGACCTTATAGATTTAAGATGTTCAAGTTGTGGTAGACCCATATATCGCTCTATCGAGCATATAAGGGCTATCAATTATTGTACGGATTGTGCATAGTCCCGTCCCCAATACCCATAGATAACCCTTCATAGAGCCATATAGACCCTATAGAAGTGGAGCATAGTGGAGTATAGTGGAGAATACATATACCCTTATCCACAATTTATACACAGGTTATCCACAGATATAGATATCATGATATAAACCATATAATATAAGGCGTGTCAAATCGTAATATAGTTATCCACAGGTATATCCACATGTACACATAAAATTATATGTGTCAAGTGTTTATGTGGTCATATGTGGTCATATTTTATATGCTACACAAAAATGGACAAAAATAGACAGAATGTCTATATAAATGTCCATAAGTGTTTATGTTTCTTTAGTTTATTATACATATTGTTTGATTATTGATATGTTTTATATAGGGTATATTACCAGTACTTGTTGGGAGATTTTAAGCTTCTTCGTAATGTCCCGCCAATAAAAGTCGTGGAGATTTTTAGCCCCCATCGTAATCCCATTTTAAAAAAAAACTCGTAAGAAAAAAAACCTCCACAGGACCCGAACCTGTGGAGGTTATAATGGACTTGGCAGACTTGCCTGAACGCCCTATCTCGTTGTATAATTATACCACTGCATTTATAGTCTTGTCAACTGAGTTATAGTATCCCTCTGATCCACAAGCACAGTAATAATTTGCGGGGACATCTGAGCATTCCCAACTATGGTTATGGCTCATACTAGCACCTCAACAAATTGATTAAGTTCGAATGTCATAGAGCCAACTGTAACTGTATTATTAATTAAGTTAATCTCCTTATATTCATATTGCTCTTCATGATCTACTTCTTCTCCAATGTAGATACCATAGCCTGTCTCAGAATCCCGCCCGTGTTTGGTCAGCTGGTCCACTAGGATACGAGTGGCATAGGATGTATCACGTGTCTTGATACGGGGCATAGCGGCCTTGATAGCAGCCTGCATAATCGCCACTGACTCTGTGCCATCCCAGTGTGCATAAACGTTTAGGTTTTGGGCGGGGTTAGATGTAGTGATGATTGTATAATTAGTTCTTGCTCCCATTATTCTGTCTCCTCATAGTATAGGTTAATTACTTCCATTAGTTCCTTGCATAGCGCAATAGAATCACGCATAGTAGCCAACTTGGCTTTAGACAATACATCTATATAACTTAAAACAAGTCTAAGATATCTATGCTGCTCTCTAACAGGTAATCTGTGTATTTGAGTAGCAATTAGTTCTAGATTAGACTCTGCGTTAAGTAACATATCATTAGTCTGTTTAACATACTTTTGGTTTATACTTTGCATAAGTCCCCTATCCTATCATATTCTAACGAGTTTGTCTAGTGCTCTCACTATTTGAGATGGAGCCTTTACTCCACCTTCACAATTACAATTTGACATGTGCTTTTCGCAATCCCCGCACATTACGTACCCAATGCGTACCCCCAGATTGTCCATACCGTAAAGTGTACGAGAGACTCTGACTGGGGGCACATCTTGGTAAGGGTTTACGCTAAAGGGGTTGAAACCACCTTTGAACGCTCCTTTGGAGCCTTGACAGGATAACCTGCAGCCTGTAGGGCCAGGACCATGTCTTTGCTAAAGCGACCACGAGCCCCTGGTGTAAAGCCCTTTGAAACTAGGAATTCACGTGGGGACTGTGCTGGTGTTGTTTGTACTGCTGTTGACTTTGCCTTTGTTGCCATATTATTTTGCCTCCATTAGTTGTTGGTATTCTTCTTCATCTAATTCGTCGCAATGTACGACGAAACCCTTTTCTACAATCCATTCACGGACTGATTCATATAAGTCATCCCACCCGTATTCAAGTGAGAAGATATGATTCTCATCAATGACTACCGTCATGATCTCATCAGGCTTCTTGCGCCATAAGTACTCAGGCTCCATATCGCTATAGTCCATCTCATACAAACTTAACAATGTATGATAAGCGGCAATATCACCAAAAGCGGGACGGTAATTGGCTTTTGAATTAGAGTAATTAGTTAAACTAATCTCTACATCCACTAGCATATCTATACGTTCCTGTGTTGTTATATCCATGGGCGTTATCCTACCATATAAAGGGACTGCTCGTCAAATTGACGGGCCATGTCAAGGATATGCTCAGCAGTCTCTATAGACCCGTTATAATAAGAATCTGATTCATAGTACTCATCTTCTGAAATAGGGACATTGTTTTGAGCATCCTCAAGATCTTGTTTTAAACTAATTATATGTAAATTGATATATTCAATTAGTGGATCATTCATTTAAATATCTCCTCACCAGCATCCACCTTGTCAAGGTGATATCGCTGGATATATTCCTGTACAATATCCATAGTTATACATATGTTGCAGTCACATTCATTTGCATGCCCGTCAATATCGGTATAGATTAAATTAATTAGTTCTATAAGTGTCATTCAAATATCTCCTTAATTAGTTCTGTGTGTAGGACTTTGACACCCTTATATTTATTTAAGACCTTATTCATCTTGTCATCATATGCACATGTTAGTTCCATCTGGTTATCATGTAGCATTTCTACCTCTACCCCGTGCTTCCAGGCCTCTACCATTAATGCTCCCGCCGTTTGGCGGGAGCCAGCATCAATTGTAACAATAGCCATTAACGCTCCTCATAGTTGACTAATACATAATCAGATACATCTAGATCTCCATCATATGAAGAAACATGTACGCTATTTTCCAATAGAGTCTGCAAAGCATCCTCATCAGTTAGATCAACTGTAACAGTTCCTGAGATTTCGATAGTTGCAACAAACTCAACATCTTTAGTTAATGAGATACTAAAGAGTTCTGCAATCTGCAGAAGAGTTCCCTGATCACCAGATTCAAGGTAGTTCTCTTTAATTAGTTCTTCGAGTGCTACTTCCTTCTCATAACTAATCATAGCCATCTTTGCATCTTGACGGGCACGTTCCATAGCCCAGTCAAGTTCTGTTACCTTGGTAGTAACATATTCAGCCTGACCATCTACAATCTTCTTGTAAGTGACCAAAGCATTTGGGTTGTAGGTCTCCTGCATGGTTTCCATTGTTTCTTCTTTCTGTTCGGTTATAGGGAGTATTGTAGCATCTACCACTGACAAAGGTTCCAAGACACGCCCGCAAGGGCATGTGATGTTTGTCACAGTGGCGGGAAATCCAAACTTATCCGATGTAGTAAGTTCAATTAAACAATCACAATAATCAGGATCGCATACAAAGGTATACTTAGTTGAAACTAGCTTTTCCATTATGCATTCTTCGTAACTTGTACTTTAGGCGGAAGTTCTGATTCTACCATATGGGACTGACACTCTTCCTCTGCCCCAAAACTACAAACAGAGCATACATCATTTTCGCAATCTTCGCAATACTCCATACAGTCATATGCATCACATTCATTGCACTTGGTTTCATATTCTAAACCAGCAATATATTTACCACGCAGGAATTCACATTCCCCACCCCAGCCTGTCTCTTCTTCATAAGATAAAGTAAGTAGAAGGTCAGGGTACTGTGCAGATAAATTCTCTAAAGCAGAAATTGGGCGAGACCAAGCAGTATTAAAGTTATAGTAGACTACTAGATTCTCACCGTTTTCTGTAGGGCCCTCCATATATGTCTCAGGATGCTCGTTGTCATCAGATACGGCTACATCCCACTTGGTGCCCCAGTTACGTACATTCCAGTCGTACCAATGGTCGCCTTTAAATAGCAATGCTTCTTGAATAGGCAGGGAATGGTCAGGTTGCTTTACATATGCATCAAGGTCGGTGGGACTAATGATATTCCAGAAAGCAAATACAGGATTAGAATAAGTAACATCCTGTGGACCCATAGTCTTAGTCTTCATATCCCACGCATCTTCAAAATGACGTGTATATGGTTGATTCATCTGATTAACTAATTTAGTTACAGATTCAGGGTTACCTTCAATAGTAAGACCATTATAAACCCAGTTTGGCATTATATCTCCTTTGTTCGTAGTTATAGGGCATATTCTAGCATACCCCACTGACATTTGTCCACATAGCCTATACTTGTTTAATCGTAAAGGGTTTGACATATATCATCTTAATGTCTAACTTTAGGGAGATTTTATACCCCTTCGTAATTGTGATTTTACTCACACCCCGCGCCCCCATCACTTACATTTTGTCAAGTGATTATTCAGCGTGTCGTGTGCAAAGTTTGATCGCACCTGGATTTCAGCTTTGCACTTTGGACATATTACAACTTTTTTATTTTCCATGCGATTCTAACGGGACTTGAACCCGCAACCTCTACCGTGACAGGGTAGCGATCTAACCAATTGATCTATAGAATCAAGAGAGGTGAGGGGCTTTCGCCCCTCACGATTTATTAAGCGGTTAGTGATAACACTTGCTTAACAATTTTATTTTTTTCTGCCGTGATAACAGGATCAAATCCTGAAGCAGAATAAACGAGAGATTCGTTAGAACCTTTACGAGCAGTGCGGAAGTAATCAAGACGCTCAGTTAGAGCATTAACAACGCCCCATGCTGTACCCTTGATGTTAGCATTAGTAGGAGAGTTATGGTACAACTCATCAAGCAGGACAACTTTATTTTCCCACTTAGTGATAGCACCCTTTTTATCTTCTTCTGGCTTAGGGTAAAGAGTGTTGATGATGTTGCTGAATTGTGCATTCGTTACTTCACGAGTGAACAATTCGTTAGCCTGCTTAGAGAACTCATCGAAGTATGCAACCGACATACCTAGAGCCTCACGAGCAGCAGCGATCTTGCCATCAACAGTAGCGGTGTGGCGAATCTTGAAAGATTGCTTAGCACGACGCATAGCGAAATTAAGTGTATTTTGGCACTTAACACGCACAGGCGTGATACCTGCTTGAATAGCGACAGAACCATCGTGTGAAGTGTGAACAACTAAATAAAGATTAGTTATATCATTAGCACCAGATGGATCAAGAACTAACTGGTTAGGAATAGACCATGAGCCATAAACTACACGACCATTCTTGAATGAACCAGCAGAGTCAATTTTGACTTCTGGATTAGAGTCATGAAGATTCTGTGCGAATGCAAACAAATCTTCATTCTGCACTTCTTTATAGCGTGAACCTACTGTGGCGAGAACATCTTTCTGCCCGTCGGTGTAAGGGTTATCACGCACGACAAGATAAGATTCTGTAACCATCTTATAGTCGGGGACTAATTCGGAGATAGGCTCAAGGCGTACATTCCAATTAGATAGTTTAGCAGCATCCATAATTTCTGATACTGTTGGGGTTTCTGTATCTGCATCGAAAATCTTATTTGCATAAGAGTGCCATGCAGGATTAGAGCGGGAATCCACAAGAGCGAATGATACAGAACCATTCTCTACTTCGGACTTATGAACGGTGTTGTTCATGTGAACCTTCTTTCTGTTGTTGAAGCCTTATTCTAGCATAACCCACCGACATTAGTCAAATCTATTTAATACGGAGAGTCTTAACAAAAGCGACAAATCCGACAACTAAGACAATGGGTGTGATTAACATCACAAGGGGCACTATGATTATTATGGACATCGGAGAAGTATACAATGTTTGACTGGTCATTGTCAAACTCAGAGATTTGGGAGTGTCTTCGTAAAACGGACATTTCGGGCGGGCCGCGCCCCCAGCTGCACATTTTGTCAAATTAAAATTAAGCGGGTGGTCTAAGGCTACTTAGACACTTACCTGTTATCACTCACGACCCGCTAATTATTTATTTACGCAGAAGTTTTTACCATTGCAAAACGCTTTGCGCCATTTGCTAATTGCAACTGAACTCGTGTTACTTTATTTGAGATTGGTGCAAACTTTGTGATGCGACCTGTAACACCTGTGCGAGATGTTGTGAATAGATCACCTATCTGATATGTGTATCCTTGTAGTGTCATTGTTTTTTCCTTTTCTATATTCGGGTTATAGTGTGAGCCAGTTTAGCGACTTGGCTCAGGTCGTTACTTATTTAGAGGTATGAAGCGATTGACTTCATAGTTGAGGCAGAAACATATTCCTCGTCGGTCATACGCAAGATGTTAAGTGCATTGGTGATTTCTTCTCTTGCAGAAGTAATTGTGTGTTCATACACAACCTCGAAATCACGCTTTGGCTCTACTGGGAATCCAGCCAAGTTAGTTGGAACATCATAGTCAATGTTCACTAGACTATTATATGCTCGGTGTGATACACGGAAGTTAGTTGCCTGTGAGATATTTGCAACACAATAGTTCTGTAACTGTGTCTGATATTGCTTGTAAGCAGTTTGGTATGCTTCCTCGTTTGCAGTTGATGTTGCAAGTTTAGCCTCTAGTTCTGCTAACTTTGATTCTAGTGCAGCAATTACTTTTGGTGTTGCTACTTTAACGGAGATTGCTCTAGCCATTTGTTTTCTACTTTCTATTCGGGTTTGTTGTTTGAGAGATTATTATAGCACCCCCCACCGACATTGGTGGGGGTAGCCGATACTTATTTAATTAAGCAAGTGTAACTGTTGTAAAACGCTCTACGCCGTCTACATCAAGCAAGACACGAGTCATTGTGTCGCTGATAGGCTCGATAGCCTTGATAACGCCAGTTACCTTTGACTTCTGTGTGGTAAAGAGGTCGCCTACCTGATATGTGTTTGTTCCGATTGTCATTGTTTTTTCCTTTTCTGTTGTTGTTATAGGTGGTATTTTACCATAGCCAGCCAACCTTTGTCCAACTGGCTATGGGCGTGTCGTGTGTGAGTTACATCACACGACAATTATATTTAGTTTAGTAGTCCTCTGGGTCTACTTCATTAAGGTACTCATCTTCTGAGCACCAAGCTTGGAGATGATGACTTTCGATAATTGCATAAGCGGGGGCATAAGTTTCTCCTCGCCATAGTACGCCTTCGGGCAATTCGATATTACGATCCAAGTCTTCTTCCCAATATGCATCAATAGCATCAATGCAAGGCTGCACCATAGAAGTCGGTACGGGAGGATAGTGATTAACACGCAAGTGCATAGCAATAGCACTTTCCATATCTAATCCAAGTGTTCCATCTGCTAGTTCTGTTGCCATATTTATTCCCATTTAATTATTTACCTTTCGGACGATAGAAGTTCTTTGTATACATTTTGCCATCTGGCATAGATAGATTATAGGTCGCATATTCATTAGCGAACCCCCAGTCTACACATCTAGCGAAAGAGTTAAACGCTTCGAGTGCATCGGCTAATTGGATAGTATGATGCGGGGCTTGTCCATCATAGGCGGTAGTGAGTTTATACATTAGTCATTCTCCTTTGTTTCCCATATTGTAGCAGGAGCCACCGACATTGTATTCCAAGTGGCTTCTTTATAGTCTTCCCACAATTTATCTAATTCATTAAGCATAGTAAGCCATTTCTGTTAGTAAGTGAGCATAGCCTGTTGAGTCAGACTTTAGAGATAATTCGCAAGCATTACATTCCCACGCATAGCGAATAGTACCTTTAGTAGAAAATCCACCAAGTGTAGCAATACACATATGGGTCATCTTTTCTGAGCATACTGGGCAATAGGCAGAAATAGTCTGCCCTAGCCCACCAAGTTTAATAGTCATATTAGTCCACCAATTCTGAGTCAATGCCTACATAAACTGTTGTCCAAAAATCTTCTGGAATAAATCTATGCACAGATGGATTATAAGTAGGGCGAACCTTGCAAGCAAACGCAAGATAACCTTCGGGTGTTGAGTGTTCCATATCTCTACGGAAATCCGCATATTGGATTATGCCTTGTCCTTTTGAGGACTTTACATATTTGCCTTCTAGGGCTTGTGAGATTAGCATAAGTGCTACCTTCTTTCTTTGTTTCTAATAGTTGGAATTATACACGACACCACCGACATTTTTCTACCTACTAGCCAGTAATTCCAGCATATGAGACGCTCAGGTTGTGTGAATCACATCACATTTGACTGGTCAGAGTTTTTTTTGACCATTCGTAACGGCGTGTCGGCTTGACGGGGCGCGGCCCCTGCATCTTTATGCATTGCTTTGCATATTTAAACAATGGGCCCACCCTGGACCCATTGCATTCTCTCTACCCGTCGCAGCTAAAATTTATGATCTACATTTAAATTTTCAAAAGCTAACATTGCAGCAAATTCAATTTCTTCAATGGATGCTTCGGACCAATCTAAATAATCACCTTCATCAATTTCATCTTGTACAATTAATGCAACGTCCATTGTTACGCCAAGATAATCAGAAATAATTTCTGTAAAAATGTTTTGGCCCTGTAGTTTAGTTTTCATCTTCGATCCCTTCGAATGCTCCGAGTTCACGCATTTCTGACATCATATGATTAAAATCAGATTCACTCATCAGAACCTGTGTCATATTAGTTGCAACGCCTGCAGTTAAAATTGCAGTGTACTTCATTAACAATTGCAAGACGGCAGGATTAAAATCAGTTTGTTGTGCAATTTCTGCAGCAACTTCCATTGACTCATATGCATAAACAGCATTAGAGCAGGCTTCTTGGATAGCAAGGGCGGTAGAGATATTTGACATATTAGTATTCCTTTTTGTATTTTGTTTTACGGGTATATTTTTTCTTGTTGCGGATGGGCGTAGCAGAATTGCTACGCCTTAACTCCTGTATACGGCGGACTTTATCAGACAATTTCGATAACGGCTTCGCTAGCATTTTCATTTACCTCATAGAGTTTTGCAACTAATAGAGACGGAGAAGTTACATTACCGATTAACTCTCGGACACAATCTTCATTCATAGAAATAAAGATCTGAGCAGGCACACGAGAAATTCGCATAGCCATTGTAGAATCAGGCTTTACCTTGGAGACATAATTAATTCCATTAACTGTGAAAGGATAAGCATTCCAGTTTGTTGTATCGAGTTCGTGCATTTTCATATTATTTTCCTTCTTTCGGGTTTGAGGTTGTTATTGTAGCAGATAGCACTGACATTCCTTTAAGGCGTGATTCCTCACGCTTGTTTTGGACATAAGTTTTAAATTCGTCTAGATTCATATATATCACCCTTCGTCATATTCTAGAGACATTGGAAAGGCATCGCTTGAGTCTGCCCACCCATACATTCCCATTTCTTGTTGGTCATAGCATTCAGGGCAGACATAGTCATCGCCATAGATGTCATACTCTTCAGCAGAGTCAAAAGTTTGGCTTGCACCACAAATTTCATAGTATAAGCAAGCAACTTCAAAAGTAGTTTTATTAGTCATTATCTGACCTCCTCTAGTGTTAGGCAAAGTGGGTTGCATTCGCAATAATCAAAATCAAAATCACCATCAGGGCTAACCCAGCCAGTGATACCTTGACCATAGCAGAGATCGCAATTTTTAAAAGTGCATTCCCAGCAAGTAGTTGCCCCAGTATAAGGAGCGTCATATACGGAAATCTCTCCGCAGGATTTGCCACACTCTTGGCAATTTATTTTTAGTGAAGTCATTTTAACTTCCTTTCTTTTGTTTAACGGATTTATTATAGCATAGCCCACTGACATTGGGCGGGGAAAGCTTTAGAGGCAGAGAATACACTCACACTTAGGGGCATTTCCACCCAATAGGATTTTTAATAAGGCTATACGCTGAGGCGTAGATAAGCCATAAGAAGAAGTACATCCACCATTGTTAAATTCGTGAACGATTTGATTTTCTAATTTAGCGGAAATTCCAAGGGTTTTTCCGATATTTACTTTATTTAGTGTAGTCATTTTGACCACCTTTCTTTATTTTCTAATAATAGTATTATCTCACAAAATATCGCTACTATCAAGTATACTCGGGAGTATCTTAAATAGTGAGACGCTCAGACTATGTGATTAAATTCACAAAACTCGGGAGAAATTCGGACATATCGTAACAAAGGGTACAAATCGGGCCGCGCCCCTGCCCTGAAGTAAGTATTTTATACCTACTTCAGAGCATTTTTTATTTATTTAAAATCTTTGAAAATATCTTCAACGATTTTTAACTGTTCATCATTTAAGTGATCCAGCTCGATTGCATTTGAGAATCCGAGAATGTCTTCCATTACTTTACATCCCCTCCCTCATCATTTCCATAGCAAGCCAATTCAAAACGATTTGGCGAGAAGTTGGGATTATCTGCAAAAAAGAAATCCGAGAAGTCAATTACTAGATCGTGAAAAACTTCTGAGTCAATTCGATTTTTGTTTTCGTTTAGAATATCGGCTACATTTATGTAGTCTTTACGGCTCATCATTTATTTAATTCCTATCGTGTGTAGTGGTGGGTTAGTTTAATTGAGGATTTTAGCCAAGCAATATGATGCGGGGCGTGTACTAAGTGCGGGGCATAGTAGTGTGCTTTAGTTATGAAGTGTAGCATTAGAGATCGAATTCCTCATCAAACTCTACTTCACTATCCTCTATATCTTCAATAGAGATTTCATTATTAACCTTGGCATTTTCTGCCTCGGCTTCTTCTGCCATAAGCAGATCAAATACATCGGGCTCGATAGCCCAAGGGTCAAACTTTTTTTCAAATGAGTAAGTCATAGTCATTTAGTTATCCTTTCCAATAGTTTTTAAATCTTGATACATAGCATACACTAGGTAACACATTGGCACAAACGCTAGTGCCATAACAGTACGGACAATATAGGTTAGAATAATCATTAGTTATTTACCTCCACAGTGAAGTAACAACGGACATTACCTTGTCCGTTAGTAGTCTGCCAAGCACGCAGACCTTTACTAAATACTACTGATTCTTTACAGAATAAGCAGGTAGTAGAATTGGCGGGAACAGTATGGAGGCTGTTACTCTTATTTATAGTGTTCATATTATGAACCTTTCTTTAATTCGTTAGCCTTGTGCTAACTATTTTCCTTGCCTAGATTATTTGCTCTATTGCTAGAGGCTCACTAGGATTTTTCTATATTTAATTTGTATAGTGGAATACTATCACACTAAGTCGGGAAAATCAACTCGACACGCCGTATCTAGAGTGTGATTCCGCTCACATCTAGACAATTCCGACATTCTATCAGAATTCGGGCGGGTGAAGTGTATTCCTGATCTACTAGGACAGGAACCTTACAGGTAGGGCAATCTAGATACTCTACATATTCTACAGTGATCATTTTCTGATCCTTTCTTGTTAAGAACCTTTCTTAACTTTCTAATACCTTAAGTATGGCAGAAAAATCCCAAAAAATCAAGTCGCAAAACGGACATATCAGGACAAATCGAAATTTATTTTTTCTTTGACTAGTCATTTGTGTCCGAAATGTCCGAATTGATTAGACAAATGGGCACACTATGTCTAATTGCTTTTTGCTTTGAAACGTGGATCATACAAATAAAAAAAATATTAACATTTTCTGAATTTGAAATACGACGTAGGGGGTACAAAAACGACATATGATATAATTAGGATCTAAAAAGGCGGGATAAAAATGGGTATTGTAAAAAACATTGTTGATACATATAAGTGCAATTACTGCTATCGTATAGGATCTTATACTGACTGGGTAGATGGCATTGAAATATCTGTATGCCTAAAACACCTAACGGAGCATAATTCAGAATGAATACATGCACCACTAAGTATTGTGCTAATGTAGCTAAATTTTTGATGATTAAAGACGGGGATACCGTAAGATACTGTTTACCTTGTGTTCAAAAGATTAAAGAATCAAGTGTTAAAGAACTTGTGAAAAGTTAAAGTACATATAATACGTTTAAAGAAGCCTTCAATTTTAGCTTCAATCTCTAGATCTTTTCTAGGTACTTCTATATGATGTGAATGAAAATGCGGGGACATCATTTGTTTTGAAAAGTGTCTAGGTGACATATTAACTCCTTGGTAAAAATACTCCTATAAAATGATCATCTCGATCAGAATTAGGATCTATCTGATATTCTATTGTATCAACAATAAAGTATTTTTCCAAGATAGGTAAAATATCTTCAAATGTAAAATCTATCCATGTTCTTGAATGAATAATAAATCGGCGGGAGTGTAGCGACAGCTCTCTCAATATTTCATGCAGCTCATCAGGATGTATATGCTGCAATACCAATGAACATAATACTTCATCATAATTCCTTATAAGGACGCTATCTATATTATCCAACAATAAGAGCTTATTAGCTCTCTTTATCTCATCTGGTATAAACTTAAGCATATTAGGATAATCATAGCCATATACGACTTCATATTGATCAATGAGGTACTTTAAATTACGCCCCGCCCCGCATCCGAAATCTAATATAGATCCCGCATGTCGTAAATTATCTATAACCTCGCCATAGACAGGCATATTGATCGCATCGCCCTTATATCCTGTAAGGATTGCATCTAGGGCTTCATCATGATCTTCTAAGCTTTCCCAGAATTCAGACATTATAATCTTCTGCCCACTATAATTGAATTTACTATCTCTTCTGGATATAGATGCTTACGATTTTTTAAGTTAACTAAAATTTGATCTCTTCTTGCTATATCTCGCTTTGGCATATCAAAATTTAACAATATATTATTCTTGTTTTCAGTTTTCGGCTCATTGTTTTCGACCTTATAGTTAAATAAATAATAAATTAAAAAAGTAATGCCACATATCATCTCTGCTGTTTTTAGTGGAAGGAATGAAAAGATAGGAATTATTAAAAGAAGTGGTGCTATGCCAAGTCTTTTCTTGGGTGCGTTACTTCCATGTGACAATTCATGCATAACACTCTGCATTTGCTTATTTCCTCTGCGATTGTTTTCCATGCGTATCTCCCGCCTTTTACCATGTCTGCGACATGTACTTTTTTACCCGATTTGGTTTTGTACTTGTTCTCTGGATTAAAATGATCAAATGATAACGCTGCTGGATGAGAGTTATATCCGCAAATCTCGCAACCTGCGGTCATTTTAATTTTATCTATTCGTTTCCGAATTTCTTGCGGAGTCATAGGTGCGATTCCATATAGCCCTATTATATCAATCTTCAAATTTCAAAGCTGGATCTGGACCCAGAACTTTACCTTCCGCATGTAATTTTTCTAATTCATCCATTTTATCTGGATTTTGTAGACTTATCATCATAGCTAGCAAATCATATATTCTTAACTGCTGAATATAAATGCCTGCGATCATTTCTTGAAATGCTTGTATCTGTTCGTCGCTCATTTGAGATTTTCCACCTTATGCTTGTTCATAATTGTAACAAAGTCTTTATTACCAAACCAATGCATTTTGCCTTCTATTTCCCAGTAAAGGTTATATCTATTTATTAATGTTATTTTAATTGCATGGGATAAAACTTCGGCATCTAATCTTTGTCCCGCTTCTGTGATTCTTAGGTATTGCACACCTTCGACATCCTGCAATGAAAAAATGGCTCCAATGCGGTCAGGACGCATTTCTTCGGGGTATACGTCGGGTTGTCTCAACCATTCGCATTCAAAGCCTGCACAGGGGTTCTGAGGCCGATTTTCATACTCCCCACATCCCTTGCCTATCTGCAATACTGGACAAGGCTTACCACCAAGTTTAAATGTTTTACCATCTCGCATAATGAGATCAGATTCTCCATGCAAATACCCTTCACAGCATTTAGTGCATTCGCCACATTGTCTAGTCATGAGATTGCTTATCTAAAATTTTTTGGTACGTCGTTAAACCAGGTTTTAAATTAAAACTACATTCTGGAAAAAAACATTTTAATTCAATTTGTAAATCATTATTTATAAAAGGGACTAAGTTCATTTCATGATCTGGATTTGAACACATAAATGGGTTATCAGATTCATTTTGATATTTTTGAAATACTTCTAATCTCATAATAAACTTTCTAATAGTGATGGGGGGATTTTTAATCCCCCCATTTTAAATTATGTAGTCGCTAAGCTTTGCACTACATTGCTCATAGTTGTTTCTACATTACTAACATATTCTCTAATAGTAGGCTGGTTGCGGTAATAACGAGTATTCCACTTAGCCTTATTAGCAGCATATCCTGGCAAGTAATGGCTTGCGATGACTTTTTCCCAATCATGGTACTTAGTCCAGAGATATTGTATCTCGCCTCTCATGCGAGAGTCCTGCGCCCATTCGGGAGCTAGACAAGCTGTTTTGAAACCTTTATAGTTATTCCAAGTTATTGGCATATACTGATATGCTCCACAAGCATCTGACCACTTTGATTTAGCTTTGTACCTGCCATGTGATTCTACTTGCTTAATGGAATACATTAAGATTTCAACTTTTTCTTTGAAGTTGAGTGAGTTACTCAATTTCATTTTTATTCTTTTATTATTATTATATATATTTATATTATATAATTTTATAGATATATATTTTATATTTATATTATTATATATATTAGATATATTTTTATTATAGACAGCTTGATTTTTAAAGTCAAGTGCCTGCGCTGTATCTGTAGAAAATACAGTATGAGGTATTCCCCACAACGTACTTCCTAAAGTTATCAATACAACTAGTGTTAGATGGAACTTATTTTTTAAATTCATTCCCTTACCTCCTCGTTTTACTGACAGGTAATATATAGTGTATCATGATATAATAAGAAAAACAAGGAGCAATTTTGAAAATATCATTAACTGGACCCGCTTTTAGAAATATGGATAGAGGTGTGGGGTACGGAGAAGCTTCTTGGAATATATATAATTCATTTAAAAAGTTAAAATTAGATGTAGAAATAGAAGCTAAACAGGCTGATATTGAAATTTGTTTTGCTGATCCAAGAAATTATAATTTTAATGACCCGCTTAGTTATAAAATATGTTACACTGCTTGGGAAAGCACAGATGTAAGTCCAACTTTTAAAGCAAAAATGGAATTAGCAGATGAAATTTGGGCAACATCAGATTGGGTTGCAAATGTTTACCGTGAAATATTTCCAAATAAAAAAATATTTACTTACAAACATGGCATTAACGAAATGTGGGTTCCACAATTAAGAAAAGAAGCACATAAACCATTTACATTTTTACATATAGGAGAGCCATATTCAAGAAAAGATGCTCAACTAGTAGTTGATTGTTTTTTAGATCTTTTTGAAAATAATCCTGATTACAGATTAGTTTTAAAATGCACAAAAATGAATACAACAAAAATTAAAGTTGGTCAAGGTTGGTTGGTAAACCCAACAACAGTTCACGATAACATTGTTGAAATAAATGGAGCCTTATCCCCAGAGCAAATGGTTGAATTATATGGGCTTTGTGATGTTTTTGTATATCCAAGCTGGGGAGAAGGATTTGGTTTTCAACCTTTACAAGCAGAAGCATCTGGAATGCCCTCAATATCAACTGATGGTTGGGCAGACTATGCAAAATATATTACTTTTCCATTAAATTCTAGATGGCATAATAGTCCATGGCCCGACATTCATCAAGGAATGATGATGAAACCAGAAAAAGAACATCTTAAGAAACAAATGTTAAACAGTATAAAAAATTACAAAAATGTTTTACCACAAGTATTTAAAAATGCTTTTGATATCCATAGAGAGTATGATTGGTTAGAAGTAACAAAACCTGCAGTAGCAAGATTGCGTATGATTTATGCAAATATGTTGTTAGAAAAAGAATATTTTAACTTTTCAGAATTAAAAAAGAATTCGTGATAGAATTAGGTTCTATTAAATTCTAAAGAAAAAAAGAGGAACCAAAAAATGTCTGGAACAATTGAAAATCCGTATGAAAATTTTATTGCACTATCTCGTTATGCAAGATGGTTAGAAAAAGAAAATCGTAGAGAAACTTGGCAGGAGACTGTTGATCGTTATTTTAACTTTATGGTTATTCAATTGCGTGAAAAACATGGTTATGTTCCTAATGATAAAGATTTAGAGGATTTACGCAAAGCAGTTTTTAATCGTAATGTTATGCCATCTATGCGTTCTGTTATGACAGCAGGTCCTGCATTAGAAAGAGAAAATGTTTCTGGATATAACTGCGCATTTCTTCCAGTAGACAATGCAAGATCATTTGATGAAGCAATGTACATTCTTATGTGTGGTACTGGTGTTGGATTCTCTGTTGAATATAAGTACATTAATAAACTCCCGTCTCTTCCTGAAACACTTGAAAAGTCATCAACAACAGTTATTGTTGGAGATTCAAAAGAAGGTTGGGCAAAAGCATATCGTGAACTTCTTGGATTGCTTTGGGCAGGACAGATACCTCAGATTGATATTAGCAAAGTTCGTCCATCAGGTGCACGTTTAAAGACAATGGGTGGAAGATCATCTGGTCCTCAACCATTAGTAAATCTTTTTGATTTTACAATTCAGATTTTTAAAGGCGCACTTGGTCGTCAATTAAAACCAATTGAAGCTCATGACATTATGTGTAAGATTGGTGAAGTTGTAGTTGTTGGTGGCGTACGTCGCTCAGCAATGATTTCTCTTTCAAACATTAATGATATTGAAATGGCTCAAGCAAAAGCTGGTAATTGGTGGGAGAAGAACTCACAACGTGCATTGTCTAACAATTCTGTTGCATATTCACGTAAGCCAGAGATGCAGCAGTTTATTGCAGAATGGAAATCTCTTTATGATTCAAAATCTGGAGAGCGTGGTATTTACAATGTAGCAGCAGCTCAGAAGCAAGCAGCTAAATACGGAAGAAGAAGTGCAGATATTCATTATGGCACAAATCCTTGTTCTGAAATTATTCTTCGCCCTTATCAGTTCTGTAATCTTTCAGAAGTTGTTTTGCGTGAAGAAGATACTCCAGAAACAGTTGCTGAAAAAGTAAGACTTGCTTCTATTCTTGGAACATGGCAGTCAACACTTACAGACTTTAAATATATTAGGAAAATTTGGAAAGACAATACTGAAGAAGAAAGACTTCTTGGAGTTTCTTTAACTGGTCAGTTTGGCAATAAGTTTTTCTCTGGTCAAGATGGATTAGATAAACTTGGAACTGTTCTTGATAGACTTCGTGAGTATGCAGTTGAAATTAATATTGAAGAAGCAGAGAAAATTGGGATTCCCGCTTCAGCAGCAGTAACATGCGTTAAGCCATCAGGCACAGTGTCCCAATTGGTCGGGGTGAGTTCAGGAATGCATCCATGGCATTCAGATTATTACATTAGAACAGTTCGTGGAGATAAAAAAGATCCTATTACTCAGTTCTTAAAAGATTCAGGTATTCCAACTGAAGATGACGTTATGAAACCTAATGATACTTCTGTATTTTCATTTCCAGTAAAAGCACCATCAAATGCAATTACTAGAGATAAGTTAACTGCTATTCAACAATTAGAAATTTGGTTGGTATATCAGCGTCATTGGTGTGAGCATAAACCTTCTATTACAGTTTCTGTAAAAGAAGATGAGTGGATGGAAGTTGGAGCATGGGTATATAAGCATTTTGATGAGGTATCTGGAATTTCATTCCTACCTTATTCAGAACACACATATGTTCAGGCTCCGTATCAAGAAATTGATGAAGATGGATATAATAATCTTTTGGAGAAGATGCCAAAAACTATTCAATGGCAGGGCTTATCCCTGTATGAGCTAGAAGACTCTACAACTGGATCACAGGCTTTAGCTTGTGTTTCTGGAGAATGTGAAATAGTAGATATAAACGCTTAATTATAAAAAATATAAGATTTTCCCCGTCACTAGTGGCGGGGTTTCTTATGTTTTATCAATTTAAAATGATATAATCCAATTAAGATTATTTTCTGGGGGGATCATGTCTATTACTTCTAAAGATAGCATTAATTATGACATTGTTCAGGGTGATACTTGGGCACAACAGTTACAATATGGCTATCAAGATGAACTTGATGATGAAACCTTTTATCCAACTAATATATCAGGAATGACATTTAGATTAGAAGTAAGAGATAGACCTGCAGGAAAAATTCTTTGTGCCGTATGCACAATTGGTGACGGTATAACAATAGTAGATGCAATAAATGGAATTATTGATGTTGAAATCTCCCCAGATAAAACAAAAAATTTTGTTTACCCAAGGTCTGCTTATCAAATACAAGCTACAGATCAATATGGAGCACAAGATACTTGGATCCAAGGTTGGTTTAAAGTAAATCCAGGAGTTATAAACTAATGACAGAAAAAATAATTGTTCGTGGAGTAGGTGCTAGAGGTCCCGCAGGTGCGCAAGGCCCCGCAGGAACTGGTATTACTGTACTTGGAACTTATGCTAATTTAGCAGCACTTCAATCCGCACACCCAACAGGTCAAACTGGTCAAGGTTATTTAATATCATTAAATTTGTATATTTGGGATTTAACAACAAATAGTTGGATTAATGTTGGTCCAGTACAAGGACCAAAAGGTGATACTGGTGCAACTGGCCCACAAGGCCCACAAGGCCCAGCAGGTGCAACTGGTCCACAAGGCCTAACAGGTGTTGGCTTACAAGGCCCAGCAGGTTCACAAGGACCTCAAGGCGTTCCAGGACCACAAGGTTCACAAGGTCCAACGGGACCAAAAGGTGATACTGGTGCAACTGGTCCACAAGGTCCAGCAGGAACAATAACAAATTTTGATGTAGCACTTGTTTCATTTGTATATGAAAAAAGAACTAATGGAACAGTATGGGATATACCACATAATCTTAATTTTATGCCAAATGTAACAGTTATTGATTATGGCTATAATAATGTAGAATGTGATATAAGGCATGTTGATTCAAATAATTTGCAATTAACATTTTCAGAGCCCGTCTCTGGACATGCTTATCTGTCGTAAGGCAAAAAAAAATAAATAAAAGGAGTGTTAACAACACATGGCAAAAACTTACTTAACAAATATTAATCTTAAGGGTAATCAGCTTTTAAATGCTGCTATCCAACCTTCCGCCTCTGCTCCTAGTGCTTTGACGGCAGGTCAGCTATACTACAATACCGTAGATGGTATTTTTTACTTCTCAACAGGATCTGGAACAGGAAACTGGGAACCAGTTGGAGTTCAATATATATCAGCAGTTAATTCTGATTTCTTTACAGTAACAAATGGATCGTTAGATTTCACAACTACTCCAGTGTTCAGCAGAATTACTACAAATGACGATGGTAATGGAACAAATATTCTTGTAGGCAACGATGCTTATATTGGTGATATAAATGTTGCAAATTTTGTTGGCATTAGAGGTTTTACAGATGGTACAAAAGGCGGTATTAAGTTTGGTAGTGCAAAAACAGAAACTATTTCTACAGATGGAAATAATTTAACACTTACCGCAAATAATGATATTGTACTTCTTCCAGGAAGTGACTATGCATATCTTGGAACACCATTAATTGATGGAAGCAATAAAATTGCAACACTCGGAGACATAAATTCAGATTTAACTGGTTATGTAACAGAAACTGGAACACAAAACCTTTCTAATAAAACTTTCTTAGGTGATGTTTACTTCCAGTCTGGTGGCGGAGCAGGTGGTAATCTAAACACAATCAGTGTAGATAATAACACTGGTCATATGGCAATAGCCTCTGGCTATGAATTAGAACTTATTTCTGTTAATGATGTAAATATTACATCATCTTCTGGAGATATTGTTATCAATCCAGATGGAACTGCTTATATTGGTTCAAAAAATGCAAACAACCGCATTGCAACAATTAGTGATATTTCAAACTCACAGTCAAATGCTGAGGGATATGCAGACACAGCTGCAACAAATGCTTTAAATTCAGCAAATTCTTACACAGATGCAGCAATCTCTTCAGAAGTTTCTCGTGCAAATTCCGCATATGATCCAGCAGGTTCCGCATCATCAGCTCAAACAGCTGCACAATCTTATGCAGATACAGCAGCAACAAATGCTGAAAATTCTGCAAAGTCTTATGCAGATTCACTAGCATCAAATTACGATCCAGCAGGATCGGCAACAACAGCTGAAAACAATGCAAAATCTTATACAGATACAAAGGTTGCAGATCTTGTCGGAATGGCACCATCTCTTCTTGACACATTAGAAAAAATTGATAATGCTATAGCTAATGACGCTAATTTTTCAACAACCCTCTTAACTGATATTGCTACTGCTCAAGCAACAGCAGAAAGCTATACAGATTCAGCAATTTCTACAGAGGTAACAAGCAGAAATTCTGCTATAGCAACAGCCAAATCAGAAGCTATTACAGAAGCAGAAGGATATACAGATTCTCAGCTTTCAACATTTGGAAATCAAACTTCTACAGATATATCTAATGCAATCACAACTGCAGAAAATTATGCTGATAATTTAGTTACATCTCTTGCTCTTACATCTAAATATGTAGGATCTATTTCTGGCGATGGAACAACAGATACATTTACAATTACTCATAATTTAGGTAAGCGTTCTGTTATGGTTCAAGTTTATCAATCTTCTGGTTCCCCAGATACACAATGGGCGGATGTAGAAGTAGATATGACTAGAATATCTACAAATGCAATTACAATTGGAATGGGTGTACCGCCAACAGCTGGAACAACCTACGAAGTAGTAATCGTAGGATAATAAAAAATGATATAATGGGGGGAAAGCTAATTCCCCCCATCTTTGGAGATACATGTCTAAAAAATTCTTAACGCCTTTAAATTTGATGACAGCATCAAATGACCCAAGTGTTGGAAAAGAAGGCGACATGTATTTTAATACTCAAGATAAAAGCATTAGAATTCACAATGGTACAGTTTGGGTTACAATAATTAAATCAGATGATCCAATTCCATTTTACGAACATACACATAATTACGATGGAGATGTTTCAACAATATTCCCAATTGCTTTGCCTTTATCTGAGATTAATGATAACATAGAGCTAAGTGCAGATGGTGGAACAGTTTCTTCTCCGCCTACTATGCTTCCAGGCTTTACAAATTCATTACCCTTGGATGGTGGAATAGTTGACTAGTCAATTCCCTCAAAATTTAGATTCAATAGTTAATCCTAACGCTACAGATAATTTATCAAATCCTTCACATTCAGAACAACATATAATTGCAAATACTGCAATACAAGCTTTAGAAGCAAAAGTTGGTGTTGACGGATCAACAAACCCAAATTCACTTGATTATAAAGTTGCACAACTTGAAGCAGCTGGCGGGACTACTACAGTAGAAGTTCTTGGTCTTCAGGGCAATAATGATTTAGAAGTTTATGGCATAGAAAACCCAACAGTTATAGATACTTTAGATACAAATCATTGGCAATCTGCACAGTATAAAATTCAAGCAACTAAAGGCTCAGATGTTTATGCTGCAGATTTAAATGTTTTGTTTACTCCAAGTGGAGCAAATGTATCAGAATCAAATATTATATCTTCTAGAGATAATCTTGCAAATCCCGCTAACTTTGATTTTGTGTATAATGGAAGTATAATAAGTTTAGTAGTAACCCCAATATCAGGTTCTGTATCCGTAAGGTTTCTCAGAACAGCTTTAAAAAAATAAAATAAAAACAAGGAGCAACACCCCACATGGCAACAGTAGATAAAAATTTTAGAATTAAGAATGGGTTAATTGTTGAAGGTACCACAGGTACAATCAATGGTAATAATATTCTTACAGAATCAGCAAGCGATTCATACATCCTAAGTCTTATTGGCGGTACAACTCTTGTTAAATCAGTTGATACAGCAGTATTTAACGTAGATGGCTCAGGCAAACTTTCAGTCAATTCAAACGTATTTGATGCATATGGCGCAGCATCAGCAGCCCAATCTGCAGCACAGTCTTACGCAGATGGATTAGCATCAAACTACGACGCAGCAGGCGCAGCATCAGCAGCCCAATCTGCAGCACAGTCTTACGCAGATGGATTAGCATCAAACTACGACGCAGCAGGCGCAGCATCAGCTGCACAGTCAGCTGCCCAAAGCTATGCTGATTCTCTTGCTTCAAATTATGATTCAAATGGTGCTGCATCAGCAGCTCAATCAGCAGCTCAGTCTTATGCAGATGGCGTAGCTACAACTGCAAAAAATGATGCAAAATCTTATGCAGATTCATTAGCATCTAATTACGACGCAGCAGGTGCAGCATCAGCTGCACAGTCAGCTGCTCAGGGTTATGCAGATTCACTAGCTGGCAACTATGATCCAGCAGGGGCTGCTTCAACCGCACAGTCTAATGCAGAAGGATATGCTGATACAGCAGCTTCAAATGCGCAAGCAAATGCAGAATCTTATGCTGACACCAAGAAGACAGAAGCAATTTCTGCTGCAAATACTTACACAGACGGAAAAGTTTCTGATCTTGTTGGTATGGCTCCATCAATGCTTGACACTTTGGCAAAAATTGATGCTGCAATAGCAAATGATGCTAATTTTTCAACAACTCTTCTTACAGATATTGCAACAGCACAGGCTACCGCTGAGTCTTACACCGATTCTGCAATTTCAACAGAGGTATCAAGCCGCAATTCGGCAATTGCTACAGCTAAATCAGAAGCTATCACAGCAGCCGAGTCTTACACAGACTCAGCAATCAGCACAGAAGTTTCAAATCGTAATTCTGCCATTACAACAGCCGAAAATGCTGCAAAATCATATGCAGACGGACTAGCATCAAATTATGATGCAGCAGGATCTGCTTCTTCAGCTCAATCAGCTGCAGAAAGTTATGCAGATAGCCTTGTTTCAAATGGTAATTCAAGTGCAACACCAACATACCAAGCTTTAAATGTTGGCGGATACACAGAGTTAATTTCTGGTTGGAACAGCACATCAACTGGTGCAACATTTGTTCCAGTAGCTTGGAATTCAAATTATGGAACAGCTAAATTAACTGTTCACGTAAGAGATGGCGTTCATTCACAGGCATCAGAGGTTTTGATTGCTCGTGATTCAGCAAATAATATTGCCATTACAGAATATGCAATTGTTACAACAAATGGATCGCTTGCTGATATTTCAGCAATATATTCAGGTGGAATTGTTTCATTAACAGTTGCACCAACAGCTGGACATACAAGTGTTGAAGCTGTAGCATCTGGTTCAGTAATAGTCTGGGCAGACTAGTAATTTAAAGGTTAGGGGGATCCTTAAAATCCCCCACACAAAATATAAATTTTAGGGGATAGTGAACCGAAAATGACAACAAGTAGTGTAACTACGGATAAAGATTTTAAAGTTAAAAACGGACTTAATGTTGCGGGAGATGCAACGTTTGAGTCCAATGTTATTTTAGGAACAACCCCTTTAGCTTTTGATACAACAACAAATAGACTTCAAGTATATATAAATGATGCTTGGGTTTCTATTGCTACCTTAGCAGATATTGGAGGCAATTTATCCTTTATGGATATCGGCCTATCAATTGATTATAACGGACAACCTACATATATAGTACAGGGTAATGGCGTTACAATTAGCGGAGATAGCAAATTTGTAGATGCAGGAACTCAAACTCCATATTCTTATATAGATTATGTGTTTGATGCTGGTGCAATTCAGGTTTAAGCCATTAACTGGTATAATAAAAAAATAAAATATAAAAAGGGGTAACAAAATGTCAACAGTAAGAATTCAACTACGTAGAGGTACAGCATCAGATTGGACTTCCGTAAATCCCACATTAGCAGCTGGAGAAGCTGGTTATGAGACAGATACTCATAAAATTAAAATTGGAACGGGATCAGCAGTTTGGACAGCACTTCCTTATTCTACCGTTACCCCAACAGAGTTGGCAGATGCAGTTGCATCTGGTATAGGATCACAGCTTACAGCATCTGATGTGAATACAGCTTTAGGCTACACAGCAGCAAATGCTGCAGATCTTTCATCATTAGGATCACAAACTTCATCTGATATATCTAATGCAATTACAACTGCAGAGTCTTACACAGATAATTCAGTTTCTGCAGAAGCATCAGCAAGAGCAACAGCCGTAACAAATGCTATAACAACTGCTGAAGGATATGTTGATTCAAAAGTTGCTACAGAGGTAACAAATCGCAACTCAGCAATATCTTCTGCAATCGCTACTGAAGTTACAAATCGAAATGCAGCTATTTCAGCATCTTTGTCTACAGCAGAAGGATATACTGATTCCGCTATATCTGCTTTAGTTTCTACTGCTCCATCTACATTAGATACATTAAAGAAAATTGATGATGCTTTGGGCAATGACGCATCCTTTGGAGCAACTATTTTGCAGGAAATTACAAATGCTCAAGCAAATGCAAATTCTTATACAAATAGTAAAATTTCTACAGAGGTTACAGATAGAAATTCAGCTATAACAAATTCCGCAACAACCACATTAACATCTGCAAAAGCTTATACAGATGATGCAATTTCTAATGAAGTAACAGATCGTAATTCAGCCATAGCAATAGAAACTACAAATAGAGATAATGCAATTTTAACTGCAAAAACTCAAGCAATTTCATCTGCAGAGTCATATACAGATGCAGCTATTGCAACTGAAGTCTCATCTCGTAACTCAGCAATTTCTACTCAAGCTTCTTCAACTCTTTCTTCATCAGAATCATATACTGATTCAAAAATAAATACTGAAATTAGTAATAGAAATTCTGCTGTAGCCACTGCTAAAACGGAAGCGATTACAGCAGCAGAAAATTACACCGATACTGCTATAGCAACAGAAGTTACAAATCGTAACTCAGCAATTTCTACATCTTTAACTAATGCAGAATCTTATACTGATTCTAAAATTTCAACAGAAGTTACAAATAGAAATTCTGCTATAGCAACAGCACTTTCAACAGCTGAAAGCTATACAAATTCTTCCGTATCTTCTGCAACATCAACAATTGAATCTTACACAGATTCTGCAATTTCAACAGAGGTAACAAGCCGTAACTCAGCAATTGCAACTGCTAAATCAGAAGCTATTACTGCTGCAGAATCCTATGCAAGCGGTCTAGCATCAAATTATGACGCAGCAGGATCAGCAGCAACTGCTAAAAATGATGCCAAATCTTATACAGATACTGCTATATCAACCGAAGTTACAAATCGCAATTCTGCTATAGCCACTGCCAAGTCGCAAGCAATTACTGCTGCAGAATCTTATGCGGATGGCCTTGCAACAAATTATGATCCTGTAGGTTCATCTGCAGATGCTAAAACTTATGCTGATGGATTAATTTCTATAGAAGTAACAAACAGAAATTCAGCTATATTAACTGCTAAAAACCAAGCAGTATCAACCGCAGAAGGGTATACAGATAATGCAATTAGCAATCTTGTAAATGCTTCTCCAGCTACATTAGATACATTAAAAGAATTGGCGGATGCAATTGGTGACGACCCTAATTTTGCTACAACAGTTTCTTCTCATATTGCTACAGCTAAAGCAGATGCAGAGGCATACACAGATTCAAGTATAGCAACAGAAGTTACTGCACGTAATTCTGCTATATCTTCAGCCGTTGCAACTGGTAAAGCACAGGCCATATCAACATCTGAGGCTTACACTGATACTGCTATATCAAATGAAGTTTCTAATAGAAATACTGCCATTGCAACATCTCTTTCTACCGCCGAATCTTACACAGACACAGCTAAAAATGCAGCGATTTCAACATCTGAAACTTACACAGATACCGCTATCAGCACTGAAGTCACAAATCGTAATTCGGCTATACTGACTGCTAAAAATCAAGCTATTTCTACCGCAGAAGGTTACACAGATACGGCAATTAGCACAGAAGTTACAAACCGTAACTCAGCTATTGCAACATCTTTAACTACTGCAGAAAACTATGCAGATACCGCAAAGTCATCTGCAATTTCTATTTCAGAAGGATATACAGATACTGCTGTATCAAATGAAGTCACAAATCGCAATTCGGCAATTGCTACTGCTAAGTCAGAAGCAATTTCTACTTCAGAAAGCTACACAGACACCGCAATTAGTACAGAAGTTACAAATCGCAACTCTGCTATAGCAACTTCACTTACAACTGCAGAAGGATATACTGATACTCACGCTGCAAAGTCAACGGGAACTCACGGAGTTTCTGGAACTATTGTAGGAACTTCAGATACACAAACATTAACAAATAAAACAATTTCAGGTTCAAGCAATACTATTACAAATATTGCTAATTCAAGCCTTGCACACCCTGGCATCACACTTGGATCTACCGCCGTTAACCTTGGAGATACCGTTACAGATGTTTCTGTTTCAACCATTGAAACTTCTGGAGACATGAGTGTTGGTGGAAACCTTATAATTAGTGGAAATGCTACCATTACTGGCAATGTTGATATTAAAGGAACAACAACAACAGTAGAAGCAACAAATCTGCAGATAACAGATTCAATTATATATTTGTCAGATGGTCAGTATTCTGCTGATGCTGTAGAAATTGGATTCTATGGAGCATACGGAACAACTGGCGGAAACGCAAGTAACCATAAGCATACTGGTCTTATTAGAAACCACTCTGATAAAACTTGGTATTTATTCTCAAATGGAATAGAACCAGGAAATGCAACAGTAGATCTTTCAACAGTAACATTTGATGCACTAAAGCTCGATCATGTAATCGGTAATCTTACTGGTAATGTTACGGGTAATGTTACTGGTAACGTAACTGGTAACGTATCAGGAAATGCGGGAACTGTAACAAATGGTGTCTATACTACAGATACAGGTACAGTAACATCTACAATGATTGCAGATGGAACAATTGTTGATGCAGACATTAATGCATCTGCTGCAATTGCTAAAACAAAAATTTCAGGTACTGCAGTAACTCAAGCAGATACATCAACTGTTACAAATACAATGCTTGCAGGTTCAATTGCAAATAGCAAGCTTTCAAACTCAACAATTTCAGGAGTTTCGCTTGGATCTAACTTAAATTCACTTACAATCGGAACGGGTCTTTCAGGAACCTCATATAATGGTTCGGGAGCAGTAACAATTGCTAACACTGGTGTACTTAGTGTGAATGGTTCAACAGGTGCAGTAACAGGAATTGCAACAACAGCATCTCCAACATTTACTGGAACTGTTACTCTTCCGCTAACAACTGCTGGCTATGTAACAACATCATCTTCTGGTGTAATTAGCTCAGTTGCAACAATTCCAAATGCTGGGTTGACCAATTCAAGCACAACTATTGGTACAACAGCAATTTCACTTGGTTCATCATCAACTACTCTTGCTGGGCTTACATCCGTAACTTCAACAGGATTTACTGGAGCACTTACAGGTAACGTAACAGGTAATGCTGATACTGCAACTAAGCTTGCAACAGCACGTAATATTAATGGTGTAGCATTTGATGGTTCTGCAGCAATTACAATAACAGCAGCAAATCCTAATGCTCTTACAATTGGAACGGGATTGTCAGGAACTTCTTATACAGGTTCAGGAGCAGTTACAATTGCTATAGATT
>TBL_comb48_EPIDRAFT_1000012_pt1 | contig 132374 bp, 145 predicted proteins | sample TroBogEpilimnion_37_FD_10681 | JGI IMG/M metagenome (IMG submission 10681) | reverse complement strand
AGAAATATGTCCTGAAACGGACATCACAAGAGATAATATGGCTGGGTAGACGACTGGACGTGGAGCGATTTCCCATAGTTATTCCCTACCTGGCATATTTTTTAACAAGATTAATGGTGAGAAAACCCGGAAGCTTCGGCTGATGGGTTTCCCTAAGACAGCTCATATTTGAGCTCCTATCATACTCAATATATAATATATCTATATACTAGTATGATTAGAGCTCATATTTGAGCTCTCTTAGTCTCATTATAGTCACAAAATGAGCTTTATTATGAAAGCTGAAGAACTGGTAATAGGGAATAAGTATGTTCCTATAAAGAAGTCTATTGGTCAACCATTTATGAAAGAAGATGGTGCTTGGTATAAAGCTGTTGGCAAAGGTCAAAACTTTTTGTATTACCTTGGACCAACTAACGGTGGTAAAAAACATGTTTTTAGTCATGAACAACCGTTTAGTCTTGGTGGAAGAAAAATAGGAGAATGGTATAACCCTGAAGATGTGGTTGAATATCCTATTATTCACTCATATAAGCCCGATAGAGCCTTTTTAAAAGAAATCTGGAGTATATCTACAGATGAAGAGAAAAAAGAGCTAGAATCGAAGTTTCCTCATCTTATGTTAAACTACCTTATATGAAAGCACAAGACATAGTAGTGGGAGGAAAATATGTTCCTTTACGTAAAAGTGTAGGAGATTCAGAGTTATATGTACATCCTATGGGTGAATGGGCTAAAGCTCAAGCTAAAGGACAACCGTTTCTTTACGCTATAACGAAGTATTGGAATACACATACAAATAGTAATATTATAGTATTATCTGTTGAAAATCCAAAGATGGTAGATTACCCTATATCGGATGGTTATGCTCCAGAAGACTTAATACCTTATACAGAATATTACCCGGACGAAGTATTTCTAAAAGAGATATATGCTATAGTTGATGAGAATCAGCGTCAAGACATGGAGGAAAAGTTTCCTCTTATTTTTAAACAAACAATCTAAGTGGTTGTAAATCAACGAGTTATGAATTGGAAACACACAGTGACAGGTAAAGTGATAGATGATTATGACTATCAAGAACTACCTGCTCAAGAGAAAAAGTATTATGTCAGAACAGCTAACTCTGTAACTGACGATGATGATGACGATCTTTCTATAGGAAACTTGTTTTCTGTAGAACAAGATGATCTTCCGTCCTCGTTTACTGTCCCTGACAATGACGATCCACAAGATTCTTTCCAAGGATTTGGTGGTGGAAGTTCAGGTGGCGGTGGAGCTACAGATTCATGGGATGATGATGACGATAGCTCTGATGATTCAGATGATTAAACTATTTGGGGATTTAAAGGATAGAACCTTTTACAGGAAGTACAACTGATGGATCACTGGCTATATAGCAAAGACCAACCCCAAACCAATTGTTAAGAAACACATTAGAGGTGATGTGGGCTGAAGATTTGGGAAAGTCTTTAGCTTCTTAACACAATAACATAACAAACAAAACAATAAACAACATGGTGTTAGGTAGTATAAACGAGATCGTAGTTGATCTTACAGAACCTATGGAGATAAAGATGCAGACGTTAACCTATAGACAAATAAACTTGTTTGCAGGACAAAACGGATCTGGTAAGAGTTTCTTACTTATTAAGGTTTTCTGTTTACAAACAGCGCTAGGTGTATATGCAGCTCTTCCTATTGATCAGGTTATTCCTGATGTGTTAAAGAGAAAAGTGGCCCAGGAAATCTGGGACGGGTCTTTTACAGACCAAAACTTAAATGGAACCATAGAAGGACGCTATGACCATGGGGTATCACTTAAAGTGACGTTTGTTAAGGGTGATGTAACTGATGTACAATATTCAGACCTAACAAAAATAACAGCAGTGGCGCCTGTGATATACATGTCTTCTCATATGAGAACATTTGAGAGTATTAAGATGTATCTGAAGATGAGAAAGATATTTAAAGAGAGCTCACAACCAACACATGAGTTTGGAGCTGATCTTGCTACTAAGCTTGTAAAGGATGGGTTCAAGCTTTATGATATATTGTGTATTGAGCGACTTATATCTAAGATGCCAATATTAGATACTGTAGAGATATGTAAGACGTTATCTAACTTTGAACCTAATGATCAAGTGTTCAATGATATAGCTTCATTTGATGTCGACTACGACAGATGTGATTTCTTGTATAGATCAAAAGCTACAGGTAATGCTGTATATCTTACAAGTCTTCCAAAAGGACATCAAAGCCTTATAAATATGGTTTTGTGTTCTATTCCTTAGTTTTTTCACGCTTAAAAATAATAAAATGGCGAAGTTAACAAGAAGAGGTCAGAATGACTCTCAAACAGTAAACAATTTTACTTTAAACCTTACAAAAGGTAATGACGCGATCAAAGGTGATCGTGCAAGAGTGGCGTGTTCTTCAGCTGAAAGATCACAAAGAAAAATCATCGATGAAATCATCGACAGACAAGACAAGTTGTTGTTAGAAAGAGAGAACTTAAGTGATCTTTCTCCTCGTAACACTACAAGTCTTGTGTTTGCCGGTGGTAACTTTGATGGAGACAAATGGGCTAGACGTATGCAAGACATCGAGCTTCAGTTGGTAAACATTGAAGTGGAGCTTGAAGTGGCTGAAGGTCTTTATGAAAAGTGGTTTGCTCCAGTAGAAGCTCCAGCTCCTAAAGCTACTCGTTCTGGAAATGGTAAAAGAGCTACAGCTGCTGCAGCTCAAGAAGGAGGAGAGTAATCATGCGGATCTACATAAGTGGATCACAAGCAGGAGACGCATCTATTCCTAGAAAAGTGGGAAACTACTTATCCGAGAAATATGAAGATGGGGTGGAGATAATCTACCCTAAGCTTTCTTGGACAAATAAGTCTGAAGAAGAGATGTTAGCTTGTGATATATTAATTATTTGCCCACCTGACTCTACAAACTACAACGAAAATATAAACGTAGGAAAAGGTCAGTATGAGATGGTTAACAAGTTTTACGATAAGCCAAACTCGGCCGGTATATTTGTTATCAACCATCTTCAAGAAGAAGATGATGAGATTGATTACATCGAAGCCACTGTTGTGGAGGAATACCCTAGTGGAAATATAACTTTTCAAAATAGTGCTGATCGTCCAAACTGGCAAAACAACTATGGTTGGATACATACTAGTGATGAAGGAGCTGTGTCTTTAGATGAACTGATGGAAAAATCTGGTGTATCGTTTAAGAAACATGAAACTTTGTTTCAGATTGGTAAATGGTACCGTCATTTTGAAAATAAAAATATTTTCTTTAAGTATGAATCAATCAAAAAAACAACTGGTGGTATCAAGTATATTTACGCTAGTGAATTTATTTCATCTGATCGTGTTTACACTTCTACGGGCCGTGGTATGGGAACACTCGATAATTATAAAAGTAAGATCGTATTACTTCCTCAAAGTGAACTTGATAATTTTTTACCTACAGATCATGAGGATAGAAAAACCCAATCTGTTACTATAGATTCTTGGTGTGTAAAAGTTACAAGAGAAAACTATGATGTAGTTAAAAAATGGTTAGGTAATAATCATGTTTCTTTAGCTGCAAATGATACACAACCTGGACATATAGTGGGTATTACAAAAAAAGGTGATAAAACCTATTTTGGAACTCATTGTGCTAAAGAATATTTTTCTAAGATTATTTCTACAAAAGACTTTTATACGAAAATTGGACATGTTGAGAAATCAACCACACCAATAGCTCCGTCTTATAAACCAACAATCCATCTAGCCTGTATAAGGCTTATTCGTTAATTATTAAAAATCTTTTAGTTATGACAACTAAAAAAGTAAACAATGAGCTTGCTATAAGTCAACAAGACTTAAACGAAGAGGGTATAAAAACCCAGCTTAATCAAAATGACCTATTAGAGGTCTTAGTTACTGAGCGCTTAGACGCTATCGATGCTGAATGTGCAGCTATCACGGCTGAATACATGGCTATCCGAGAACAAGCTATTGAACAAGAAAACTTGATGAAAGAACAAGTTAAAAAAGAAGCTATTAAAGCTTTAAAAAAGCTTGGTATTATCTTTGGCGAAGACCAGAAGTTAAACTTTTCTATATATGTTAAAGGTGATAAAGATCGTTATGATGTGTTCAACGTTTATAAAAAATCAATTATTAAAGGTCATGATAATGTTTTTAGAGAACGTTACAATCACACAGAGGTGTTAAAAACCTCTGGTGTTATTACTGGATATGTACTTATTCAGGTAAAAGATGTGTTAACTTCAGAAGTAACATCTACACACGAATACAAGGTTAATGTTTCGTTCACTTATAAGAACAAAAGTAAAGAGATTGTTGAACGTATAGGTAAACATAATGATAATGTAGATGCTTACACTGAAAAGATGGCTGGTGTTAACATAAACTACAACTCTGTACTTAAGAATATGAGAGTTACGTTTAACAAAAAACTTATAGCAACCGGGTCGCCTAATCTTCGTAAGAAGATATTAGAATGCTTTGGATTGTCTATCTAATAAGGTTCTCCTGTAGCTCAGTTGGTTAGAGCGCTTCTTTTGTAAGGAGTAGGTCATTGGTTCAAATCCATTCAGGAGAGCATAATATACGGGGATAGCTTAAAGAAACCTGGTTGATAGACACTATACGATGTCTACATATTATGTGTACACGATTGTATATCCGTAATAAAAGATGGTGGGTAGAGCGTTGGAATATAGATTCCAGAGATAAAGGTTCAATTCCTTTTCTTCGTACTTTTTCATATTGCGTAAAGCACAATCGTTAAGCTCTTGTATTTCTATATGGGAGCTCTATTTTTTCACACATTAAAACAAACAACAATGGAGAACATATCTCTAAAAACAATACCGGACGATGTCCGAAACTTCCTTGACATGGAAGATGGTGTTCGTAAGAACATAAAGTATCGTAAAGATATGATAGGTATTTTGTGGCTTGACACAAATTTGTGTATAAAAGACGATGGTACCATTCATTATTCAGAGGTTACAAGAAATATTAGTAAAGCACAAAAGTATTATACCAAACAAGTGAAGAAAATAGGTTTCACTTTTACAACTAAGAAAAAACTTGAATTTTGGTTTAACACATCTGTCAATAGTTTTATAGCTGACGCTTCTACTATATTCAAAGCTTTAAAGATTGATTGGTGGACGAATGAATATTCTCAGTTTTTGACAAAAGGTCTTATGGAAAAAGTGATAGCTGGTAAAATAACAAACCCTACAGATTTTGCTCGGGCTGTTCTTAAACTCTACAGAGTTAAGAACGGGTCACATAAACTTCTGTTGAAAGCTATACCTATACATGATTTTACCAAACGTAAAATGTTACGAGGTCTTCAAGTATCTAAAAACTTTAATCACTATTTAGAGTTTTTCTTAGCAAAAGAGCTTGATCAGGAAAAAAGAAACATTTGGTCGATTCTACAAGACATGGAAGAACAAGCATTACAGCTTGAATGTAAGATAGACTATACGTGGAGTATTAAACGTATTCACAATGAACATACTAAGATGACCATGGAAATCATGAACTATCTTGGTCAAGAACTTAGTGATACACCTTTAGAACATCTGCTTGAGCTGAAAGAAGCTATACCTGTTCTTCCTAATATGAGACTACTTGTATCAGAAAAAGAAGCGTTTATAGAAGGATTCACAATGAATCATTGTGTATACACTAACTACTGGCATCGTGTTGTAGATCGTCAATACCTCATCTTTCATATAAAAATGAATGATGTTGACTGGACGTTAGGTCTTAATCTTGTACAAGGTCTTAAATATGGATTGTATTGGAATCAGCTATATGGTTATAAGAACGCCTGGCCGCCAGATGACGTATCTAACACTATAAGAAAGTGGTTTGATGATATAAGAGATGATAAAAAGATTAAGCAGGTATGTAAGAAGCTGGCTCATATTGATACAAACTCTTATGTAGCATTGGATGACATTTAAACAAAGTATATGGAAAACGAACCAACTCCTGTAGAGGAGGTCGATGGTAAAAAACTTTACATCATCGAAGATTATAAAATATGGGCCGAGAACTATACACAAGCTCTCGAACTATTAGCTATGATAAAAGCATTTTAGTATGAAAAATATTTTTAAAAAGAAAACAACACCCAAACAAGAAAGCTGTTTACCAAAGCCGGGAGACATTAGAATACAATCTAGTGTTTTTCCGGCTAAACAGCCAGATTACAATCAATGGGTGGCGTCTGTTGGATTTGGCTCAGCCTATCCTAGGACAAAGACAAAAATCATTTATTAAAAGATTGCTTTGAGAAATCAGAGTAACGTACAGATGTTGTATGAGCGCGGGAGTGATCAACCCATACATCTATTGTGGTAATCCACACCTGGTAGGAAGTTAAAAATCCTCTTATGAGTCAGTATTGTAGGTGATTGTATGTAGGCTTACGAGTGCTATGTATAACCACCAAATCTTCTACAACAACAGGTAGGTAAAACCTGTTATTTTTTTCTCATTATTTAAAAACAAAAAAAAAGGTTTATGAACCAAAATTATTTAGTCACTTGTGACGCAGACCACAACGCTAAGTACATGAACGATTGTTTCAGTGTTTCACCAGCGATGTCTCAAAAGTTAAGACACATGATTTTCTTTGTGTTTGTTAGTAATCATATGAAATCTGAAGAACTCTATGATGATAGAGATTTAGCGCCACGCGAGCTAACCACTGTAACAGGTGATCTTGTTCAGTTTCTTAAGATGACAGAAACCCAACAAGAATATGAGTGGGGGTTGTTAAACTTTATGCATCTACATGAGATGGCTCAAGCTGCTTATGGGAAGTATAAGATAAACACTAACGACTTAAACTCTTTTGATCCTGAAGAAAGAGATAGGGTTAAAAAGATCCGTGCTATGGATAAGTTCAAAGATATGTTGGAAGAACTTCGTGATAGTTTTCATGATAAAGAAAATGATGATTATGATGTAGAACCTGAAGATGAAGGTGCTATCAGCATGAAGTTTATGACTAACAAGTGTGTACCATATGTAAAAAAGAGTAAATATCACTTTCCTACGTATTACAAGATGGCCACAGGTAAAACTTTAGCTTCAGAACAAGGTTTTCTTGATGATGTATTAAGCATCGCGAACACTCCTGATCCTGATTTGTAAGATATATTCCTATATTTGCGTCACAAAACACACACACAAATGCATGAGATATCACAATCCGCGTCTAGACAAAGGGTTTGGACAAGTTAGCAACGTTGCTATGAGAGATCCTGAGCTTTCTTTAAAAGAAAAAGCTCTTTACGCTTATCTTTCTACATACGTTGATAACAATACAAACGAAACAACGGTGGCTGTATCTCGTATGGCTGATGAGTGTGGAGTTTCAGAAGCAACGATAAAGAGATCTTTAAGTATTCTGGAAGAAAAAGGATATATCAGTAGACAGTTTCGTAAATACGGAACAAGTAGAACTACTGTATTACTAAAATAACTATTGTTTCAGGGCGATGGTGGCGGCTTACAGTTGTAGGTTTTTTAACGCTATTAACCCAGCCGAGTCATCGCGCCCTGGAACTAAATCATTAAAGTCTCAGAAAAGAGAGGTGCTGGATCTTTGGTTTGGGGAATCCTTTCGCTCAAGCTAGCGGAATAGGCGCTCTCCCCTCTGAGACTATTTTTATTCATTAACAAAACAATGTCGAGACATGAACAAGTCAACGAAGCATTTTAATGGGACGCCTCAAGCGAGGGTTAGAAGAACAAACGCTATGCAGCGTTTAGAAGTTCAACTGAAAAGTGGGATAAAGAACTATGGTGGTAATCCTACAGAACCACTTACTGATGATGACGTTAAACGTATCAACAAAGAGATTGAAATCATTAAAACACGTATATAACATGGCAAAGATTACGCCTTCAAAAAGAAAAGGTCCGGGTAGACCTGCAGGTTCTAAAAACAGAACTACACCCATCGTAAAAGCTAAGAACGTAAAGAAAGACGATTCTAAAGCTGAAAAAGCAAAAACTGTCAAAGAAAAGTTTGAAAAGCTTATAATGGCTGAGCTTGAAACTAAGATGAACGAAGTGCTTGTTTCTTTTGCGAAAGAGACAACAAGTATTAGTTCTTTCTGTAAGAAAGCAGCTCAATATCATCTTAAGAAAGTGAAAGAAACAACCGGTGAAATCACTGAAGAAGATATCACTTATGTTCTTAATTTGGGACACAGAATGATAAAACATCACTGTGATCAAGCTGAAGTAGAAGTTGTTAAAAAACAATAACACGTTTGATAAAGACAGAAATGGGGATAAAATCGCTCCTTCCGTAAAGGATTCCAACGGACGCAGAGTCTTTGCGGAATCCCGTAGCCGAGTTCAACGTGTGTGTATCCTTGGGCAGGAACCTATATGGAGTATGCAGTTAGGGAAAGGAGGATAAACAATGGGCTTAGATCGCGATTAGGAATATTATTCCGAAAGTGATATACACATTTTCCTGTACTCCACAAGGATACACTTTTTTTTAAATTATTGATTGATCAGGAGAACTATTCTGGAAAGAAACAAGTAGAAAGCGTTGGGTTGTGGAATGGCTAAAGCAACTTTAGGACGTTTTCTAAGTGTAGACATCTAGTTGAACACTTCTGATAATCACAAAACAAAAAACATGAGTCAAAAGAAATTTTTCCTTCACATTGAAGCTGTAGAAGCTGAAGAAGGTAAAGCAACTGGTCTCGTTCAAGCTGAGGTAGATGCTCCAGCAGAGATGATGATCCAAGTATTAGCGGATATCTTTACAAAGAATCCTCCGTTATTAATCATGTTTAAAGCTGCTATAGCTTACATGGAGTTGAAAGATGAAGACGAAGACGATTCTGAGGAATAAAAAACAACAACATTTGATCCCAGGTGCCGTGTCGTATTAATAAGATGTCACAGCGGGTGAGTTAGTACCCGAAAAGATGGAGAGAAACCACTGAGTAAGCGAATCCTACAAGATTGAATTCTGACTTAGAAACATAATCCCTGGGGTAAATGTTGTATATTTGTAAACTTTTAAAGTACAGAAAGTATGGCTTCAAAAACTTATCACATAGGTGATAGAGAAGAAAAACTAGATCATGACTATACGATAGTTGTGACTGAGAATGATAATAACACCACGTATGTTTTATCCAGAAGTGAAAGCTCACACTGGAGTGAACATGCGCGTGGTGAAGAACTTCTCACTCTTGTAGATGATGGAAATGGCTACAAGTTTAAAGAAAAGATCGGTAGGGCAGTGGATTACGCTCAGTTCGCTGAGTTGTATATTCTTATACAGTTTATCAATAAGATGTATAGTAACAAACCTGTCTATATCGGAACCATTTCCGAAACAACCTTCATTACGGATTTTTAAAACACATATATGAAGAATTATCTTTACTGGCTCGGAAGAGTCTTTGAGCTGGGCTTATTAGCTGTGCTCACATTGTTAGTAATTAAAGCTGGCTTTGGCTTTATGAGTAAGAAAGACACGTTATTGAACATAGCGGGTACTTTTATTGTTCTGTTTGGTTGTTTATCAAGTGGTTTTTACGCTTGGTGGGTGGCACATAGAATACTTATTCGTATAGAAAAAAGCGAAAAAGAGGAAGAAGGAGGACCTGATAAATCATGTTTGTAATCCTTTACCTTATTATATCAGCCATGTTTTTAGGAATATCTATCACTGTGTTAAAACATAACATAGACAATGATAAATATTTTTATGAAGATAGTTGGGGTTCTTTTAAGAAAGATGGTCTTGATTATCAAATACGTTGGTACGTTGTGATATGTTTAGTATTACTAGTATTAGCATGGCCTTTCTTCATTCCTTGTTATTTATTTTATCTTTTTGGAGCTAAGCTGGCCAAGAAGTTTTTATAAAAAAAGAAGCTTAATTATTTATTAATCATCAAAAACAAAACAAAAGATGAAAAAGTTTGGATCGTTATTAGTGTTAATCGCTGTTATATTTACAGCTTGTACAAATGTTGGACCTACAGAAGTTGGGTTCATGATCAGTAATTCAGGAAACTATCGTGGTATCGACAGTCTTCCTACCGTTAGTGGCTGGAATTTTTACACTCCAGGGTTTAACCACATAGTGACTATGCCTACAACACAACAGCATGTTGTTTGGAGTGAAGGAGCTGGTGAAGGTGAAGCTGAAGGACAGCACATCACTGTAGCTTGTTCTGGTGGCGCGGGCTTTAAGATGGACGTAGGTCTTAACTATAGACTTAATCCATTCAAAGCTTCTAAAGTTTATCTTAAGTATAAAACAGATGATTTAGAAAAGATAACTGAAGGATATTTACGTAATGTTGTTAGAGGAAGTATGCAGGACATATCTGGTCATATAACAGTGGATAGTATATTAACAAATCTACCTGGATATGAACAAGCTGTAAGAGATCTTGTTGGTAAACGTTTTGAATCTGAAGGATTTATATTAGATAACTTTAGTATTCTTAAACAACCTACACCTACAGATCCTGATCTGGCTAAAATGATTGGTGAAAAGATCAAAGCTAAACAAGATGCTGAAAAGAGTGTTACCGAGTTACAGAAGAGTGTAGCGGAAGCTAATAAAAAGATAGCTGATGCAAGAGGTGACTCTGCTTCAAGAGTTATTAGAGCTCAGTCTGAAGCTAAAGAAATCTTAGTGAAGCAAGAAGCTTTAAGACAATCACCACAGTATGTAGAACTTGTTAAAGCGCAACGCTGGGATGGACATTTGAGTGCTGTACAAGGAGGTGGATCTGGTATGATACTTCAACTTAAACAACCTTAATCATGGGAGTAGCAGCGTTTATTATTACAGTCATCCTGGTTCTTGGATTCTTATGGAAAGTATATAAGACACCAACCTGGAGAAAAAAGTTTGTAGAAAATCTTGAAGAGTTTGATGCTCCTCTTGGAGCTATTGTAGTTCTAATAGGTATTATATATGCTTTAGTACTTCTTACATTATTTTTCCCTGTGTTTATGATTTCTTTATTTATCCTCGCATTTGTTGGAGGATATATGGGGTATAAGATTCATAAGAAACACGAAGAAGAAAATAATTAATCAAAACCTGGGCTAAAATCCGGGTTTTACAATCTATAAAAAGATGTTCCAACCAAAGAAATCAAAGATTGAACACTTAAACGAGCGTTCAGAGAACGTTATCAATGTGTTCACCGAGACAGTTAATAGTTTAAAAACTATCAACGAAGAAATTGACAGCCATAAAGCTGAAAAGCTCGCTGAAAAAGCTAAGCTTGAATCTCATATAGAAACTCTGGAAGAAAGATCTAAGGCTAATACCCTTGTGATAAACAACATCCAGAAGATATTTTCGTAAGAATAAGAACACGTTAATACCGAATTAACTAAAAGGGCGGGAGAGTGATCTCTCGTTCTTTTCTATTTTCCCTGCTGATAAGCAAACAGATGATAACAAATGTTAAACGATGGATAGTAGATAAGTGCCCCATCATCTATTTATATAGAAAATGCTGAACAGGATTACTAGAATCTACATCAAGAGTAGAGCTGTTTATAGTGGACAGATGTGGTTAAGGCTACTCTTATGGAGTGACGGATGAAATATCTCCCCACACATTCAGAATCTTGAACTGACAGGGAAAATTTCTTAAGGGAAATTAAGGTGGAGATGGATCCATCAGTTGTCTAAAGTTCTCATTAAGACACCCTTATTAGGTTTGGCCCACTTGTACCTTGAACAGGTGTCCGGGGAGTAGCGCAGCGGTAGCGCAGGGCCCGGATAAGGCCTTGGTGGTAGGTTCGACTCCTACCTCCCCAACGATATGTTCGTCTTTTTTTTGAGAACAGCTCCTTCTATTCTTAGAGGGAGCTCTATTTTAAAAAGATGAAAAAGAAATAGGTTTGCTCAGCGTGTACCTTAAACATGACCTCAGAAAAGGGGATATACACATTAGCTCAGTTGGTTAGAGTATCGCTCATCGCGAGGGTCTTTGGTTCGAGTCCAAGATGTCTATCGAATTATTTTTTAACAACAAAAACAAAATCTATGTTAGATGATGTAACAACAAAAAGACTTGTATGGAACACCATACTTTTCTTACTACTAAGCACAGTTATGGCTTACATCCCTTTATGGGGAACAGACTATCCGTATGTATGGATAACAATGACTATTATAATGGTTATGATTCTTGGTGTCTGTATTGGTGAGCTTCTTGTAAGATGGAAGTTTGCGTATAAAGAACACAAAAAAAAACAAAGGGAAAGTAACCCTATTCTAAAGAAAGTATAAGAATATAAGGACACATTATTAAAAATCAAACAGTTTAGTCTTGGCTCGGTTAAAGTGGATTCTTTTTGGGTGTGTCCTTTTTTCTTTTATCTTTGTATTCTAAATGGGGGATTAGCTTAATTGGTAAACGTTCTATCCGATGTATATCGTTGCAAAAGGTCTACGATTGGATAAGCATGGAGAGCGCAGGTGTGAAATCCTGAGATAAATGGTTCGACTCCTTTGTTCCCCACACAGCTGTTAGCAAGGTTTAGCTTATAAGAAAAAACCAAGCGGTTGGTAGTTCCGATAACTACCGTCATGGGCCAGTCAGGCATTTGATCCGGGTACGAAGGGTAGTATTACATGTAGAGATATGGCGTTGATTCTCTTTAATCGTTACGCAAAAGTTAAATGACAACACAGTTGATCATCAAGAAATGGGAGCTAAAATCATCAACATGGCCTTCGCTGGTCGTAGAGTGATGGCAGCAGCCTAATATCCCCAGGGATATTTTCTTCCCCTGCCAACTTGGGTGGAACAGTAAGTTGGAAAAATTGAGGACTCCCTTAATAGTCTTGGCTGACCAAGAACGTCTTAGTTAGTGATATAGGGGGTGAAACACTAACAAAAAGTTTGTGAGTTCTAAAACTCTCTGGTGGATGTTGTACTAACCAGTACAGCCCTTTACTAATCAGTAGCAGTGATCCGGATTTATCCGTACAGGTCTGACAGATTAACCTCATGCTTCTGTGGACAGATAAGCTAAACATGTGAGACGTTGGTATTATTGCTTTTACGCGGAGACACGGGTTGAGTTGAGCCCCTTATAACAGGAATGTTGTATGAAACACTGGATGAATTGCTGGAAAGCCTAGGGTTGTGAACCTAGGTCAATCAGCAGCCAAGCGTAAGATACATCTTACGAAGGTTCAACGACTACTGGAGAGATATAGTTCTCTTAATAACCAGAATAGCGTCCAGCACCCAGAACGGGTGAAGATATAGTCTAATCCTCTAGGTAACTAGAGATAGTTTTTTTAAACATGGAGCTTACTAAAAAAACTTATAAGTCGACTCCCGTCTGGTCCACACTTCAGCCTGGGAGGTATTCTTCCAGGCTTTTTTATTAAACCTATATAAAATGATTTTACAAATCGTATTCGTTCTTCTAAGCTTTAAAAACGAAGTGAAAACAGAAGAAATCAAAAAAGAGATTGAGTCTTATTATAAGACTTCGGTGACTGTTGTTAATGATCAGTTACCAACAACAGCTTATTATAAACCACGTAATAGGTATAGAGCTGATGAAATCCTAAAATACTTAACTAAAAAGTATAAAGGAAAAAGAGTGGTGGCTCTTACATCACAAGATATATCTACATCAGGATATGGTGTATATGATTGGGGTGTATTTGGGCTTGGTAGTATTACCAACAAAGTGTCTATAACATCTACATATAGATTAAAATCTAATAATCTTAAAAACAGAGTGATAAAAGTGTTACTACATGAGATAGGTCATTCGTATGGTTTATTACATTGTAAGTCTAAGTATCCATGTTTTATGAAAGCTGGAGATCATTCTATCAAAGCTGTAGATAAAGAACCCATGTTTATGTGTTCAGAGTGTAAAAAAGTATTTTATCATCAAAAATAACGTATATGACGTTCAAAAAAGGCTCCATAGCGAGCGAAACTCAGTTTTATGTAGTGAAAGATGTGACTTCTAAAGGTCTTGTTCTTATCACAGATAGTAAAGATGAAATAGTAGTTACCCCAGGGTACGCTGCGAAACATCTAGTGTCAGCGGATGCATTCTCTGAAGAGAAAGTGTTAACGAGAACAGAGATAGCTGATCTGTTTTCTCATTCGACTGGTGTGGCTTTAACAATTAATTTCAACAAACAAGTTAAAGAAGCCGATGTATTAGCTAGTATCAATGATACGTATCAGAATAGTACACCTGCTGAGCTTCAGAAGAAGCTGAAGAAAGTGGTTAAAGCTGCTTTAGAAGGTGAAGAACGTACAATGAAAGGTAGACATTTTGGTGGAACCGATGGCTTTGGTCGTATTCATTTCATCGACATGGATGTTGAGTATGATGTGGCAGCTAAAAACGATGCTCGTATGAGACTCGTAGATCCGCGTACTATTCAATGGATGATTTTAAGAGGTGTTAAGTACACTGTAAAATAATATTCTGTAGACTATTCAGGCTATGACTAAAATCTTTAGAATATTCTTTCAAACTATATTCATCATAGCGCTGGTTGTTCTCTTGTTATATCTCATCATTAAAGGATGTATATTCTTTCTGATGTTTTTAATCGGAGTGTTCACCAGCAAGTTCTTCTGGACTATGATGATGTGGTTTATTATAGGAATAATAGGAATCAGTATTACAGGAGAAAAACCATGGAAATAAAAGCTTATGACAAACGAAGTGTATCAAGATCTTAAACAAAATCATATCAACCATGTATTAAAGATGGTGGGAAAAACCGGTGGGGTCTATCCACATGTAACTATTCTATGTGAAAGAGACGGGGAAGAGAAACCAACTGTTGTTCATATTCCTATCCCAGCCAAGTTTATGCAGAACGATGAGACTAAAGATCAGCTCATCAACATTGTTTTTCCTGAGATATTGGAAGAACTAAAAACAAAGAAACTTATAGTGAAAGCTGTATGTTTCGCGTCCGAAATATGGATAAGAAGATCCACTCCTGAAGAATATGAAGAAGTGGAAGACTACCACGACATTCCAGTTGATGACGAGGGTATTATTATCATTATTGACGATGAAATAGAAAGCACCACCTACTCATACAAGCTCGTAAGAGAACAAATGTCTGTTGGTGATGAAGGACTTCAAGGAAAAGTGACAGTTGAAGAAATGGAAAAACCTAAAGTTCTTCCACAAGGACAGGCTCAAGGTCGCTTTGCGAACCTATATTCACACTTTGCTTAGTATTTTTTAACAATCAAAATAGAAAAAGTACCATGAGTACAACTACTAGAGTTTCGACAGAGAAACAAAGAGAAATCAACCAGGGGTTGATAGCAGGTGAGTCTATTAAAGATGTAGCTGCTAAAACAGGTGAAACGTACAACGTTGTAGCAAGTTTTCGTAGAAAATTAGCTGACGCTAAGATTGTTCCACAATTGTATAAAGCCAAAGCTGATCGTAACCAGCCTATAGCAAAAGCTAAAAGAGTGTGGAAAACAGAAGCTCCAACCAACGGATTGGTGTTGAAGGTGAATGGTGTAGTTTTTAATATCAACGATGCTACGAGCGTTAACGTTAGCAAAGATGGTGTGGAAGTAACAACTAATTAAACCTTAGGCGCTTATGTTGAAATGGTTGAGAAAAAGATTGTCAAGTGAGGAAGTCATTCAACTAAGAAAAAGAGTGGTGGAACTTGAAGAAAAGCTTGTGGAAAGTCAAAAAAACATTGACCGAACCAACGCTTATTGGAAAAGAAAGTATTTTGCTGTTAGCAAAAAAAGCTAGTTATAGCTCTATAATCCGCTGATTATCAAGTAGATACAACGTTATATTAAGATGTTAGTTAACTTTGGTTAACCAAAACTTAAAAAACATGTTGTACCAACTACCAAGCGGAAAGGTCATAGAAATGAGTGTTGAACAATATTTAGATATGTCTGACGAACAGCTTCAAAACTTAATAGCTCACAATCACGGTGAGGTGTTAGAAGATCCATGGTTTGGATCTACGTTGACAAAGATGGTTTTATCTGCTGCTGAAGATGAAGACTATCTTGCTGATCTGACAGATCTACCTAATGTTGAAAAATATACAGATCTTGACATAGACTACACAATAACTGGTTTAGAAGATTAACACAAGCCCCGGAAGTCTCTGGGGCTTTTTTATTAACCAAGCTTTGTAAATTATGAGTAAAGTTGTAATTAAAGCGGACAAACAGGGAAGCATTATTAATGTATATCCTAATAAGCCCGAGTATGGGTCTATCCGCGTAGAACAAATACTTCTTGTTATAAATGACAGGGGGTGGTTACGCAAAGCTAAAAGATCAGCTTTTATCAAAGGTAAAATTGAAGATCTTTTAGAGTGTAACTATAAAGATGGTGATAAAGTGAACGGTAAAATCGTAGTTGTAGAGTCATTGATACCCCCACAACCAGACTCTCCAGAGAAAAATCTTAAGATGGCTGGAGATACTGGTGTAGTGTGTACTATTGATGGACAACCGATTTATAGAGAATGTTACTTTACACCTAACGAAGACGCTCGAGATGAGTTTATCGCGCATGATAACTCAACCGAGATAAAACAAGCCCAATCAGCATCTAAAACAATGAGTCTTTTAAGTAAGAACATTGACGCAGATCTATAGGCGTATTATTTATTTGAAAAAGGCTCTATAACACATAGAGCCTTTTTATTTCTCACACATTATAAAAAGAATATTATGAATCCGAACAAAACAATCTCGGCTTCGGCTACAGGCGTACTTATATGTTACGCAGATTCACAGAAACATCAGTGGATGTATTATGATAACAAAACCAACCCAAACAATAAACACTATCCAGCTAAGGGCGTGTCTAAGTATCAACAATTAGAGTTTAAAAGCTTTAATAAAACACAACAACAACTTTATAATCAGGTTGTTTATGGGTTGAGTAGTTATTCTGAATCAGAATTAGCGGAGTTATCTCCAGCTAAAAAGAGAAAGATAACTGACTTGTTTAATAAGACACAAATCCTTTTAAATCTTTGGAAACAAGAAATCATTAACGAAAGTGTTAATAGCTTTCTTAGTAAGATGTTTCCTAACAGTAGAGTTGTAAAAGACTTAGCTGAAATGAAGGATGTTGATAACAAGATCAAGAACAAAATGTCTTTTAAAGAACTTAAGATTACACGAGTGATGATCGCCACCAGACTTGTGGAAGCTAAAATCCTTCCTGTAAACTTTTTTAATTTAGGCGTATGTTAAGTAAACTTAAAATGTGTACCGGTTGTAACAAACTCAAACACATCTGGAAGTCTCTTGGGAAAAAAGAAAAACTATGTCAGGAGTGCTGGAGTAACATCCAGCCTCCCAAAAGTATTGATAGATCTACTACCAAAATAGCTCCAGTTAGCAAGAAAAAGAAAGAAGAACTATCTGTATACAGTAAGCTTAGAGAAGCTTTCCTTGTAGCTAAGCCTCATTGTGAAGCTAAGCTTGTAGGATGCACAGGTATTTCCACTGATGTTCACCATAAAAAAGGCCGTGGTGAATATATGTTGAAGGTTGGTACATGGTTAGCTGCATGTAGATCTTGTCATACATACATCGAGCTTCACCCTGAAGAAGCTAAAGAGTTGGGTCTTAGTGAATCACGTTTAAACAAAGAAGATGAATAAGATAGAAAAAGAACATTACTATATAGCTGAAGATTATCATACAGATAATAATTGTGAAAGTGAGGCTTTAGAAAATTTAGAAGTAACCTTAAAACACATGAAAGGTTTTGCTGAGTATGTTGCTGAACATTATTATGGTTATGTTATCAATAGTGAGATAAAATGGACAAAAAAGTTTGGTCAACTACTAGATGTTCTTTTTACCACAGAAGAACTTATTAAAGAATACATTAAAACATTATAAATCATGTCTAAAAGAAGAAACCTTAGTGGTATATACATCTTCCACAAATTTGAAGATGAAGACAGAAGAAAGCCTACGTGCTTTGAAGACTGTCCTATAGAAAAGCAAGATGAGTGGTTAAGCTCTCTTGATCCAGAAGCAGTTAAAAACCTAGCTAAACATTTAGCTGGTACAATAAAAGAAATTGGTAATCAACTAGACCTAGTAAGAGGGGATAGTACAACTGAAGATGATGAGTATTAAAATACCAACAGCTAAAGATTTCCTTTTTACAATCAAAGAAGATTGGAAAAAGAATACACCTGCTACAGAACAAACCACTGTAGCTGATGTTTTAAAAGGTGTTCAGTATAGAGCTATGATAGAGTTTGCTCAGATGCATGTTAAAGCTGCTGTAAAAGAACAAATACGAGTAGAAAACAGACCAATGAGTGATGAAGATCTTAATGAACTTACAGAAGAAGCTTTGAAGAACACATATCCATTAACTAATATTGTTTAACTATGATACTAACATTAGGTGCATTAAAAGAACAAGTGGATCGTGCTATAGAACAGAATGAGAGAAACTCAAAGCTTATGGTTTGTATTCCTAATAACAAAGGTGGAATGGGTGGTACTCAAGTCACTGGAGTGGTTAATGCAAGAAAAGGCTTTGATTGGGACAATGGTAAATTTATAATATATCCAGAGGTTCCTATGATTGAACAAACAAAACATTAACAAAAGTTATGAAACAGATAGATCTGAACCACCAACAAAGGGTTAGCTTAAAGCTTTTTCCGGACAATCAACCTCATGTCAATGTTATAGACGTAAACGAGGGAGATGAAGTAGAGGTTAGTTGCGCCTTAAGAAGCAGCTTAGATATGATGCATCTACTCGAAGTGAGTAATGCGTTGGATCACCTATTCGCTAAGAAGAAGGTGTTAGTTATTCCCTATCTTATAGCCGCGCGCTTTGATAGAGTGATGGAAGATGGAGACTCTTGTGACCTGGAAGTGGTTGCTGAGTTGATCAACATGTGTAAGTTTGAAAAGGTCGTGTTATATGATGTGCACTCTGATGTAGCTAAAGCTCTCATCAAGAACAGTGTAAACATCTCAAACAAGGTTTTAGTAGATGCTTATAACAAACCAGATTCTATACTCATCTGTCCAGATGCTGGCGCTGTAAAGAAAGTGGGAAAATACTTAGAATGGAACAAGAACATCGTTGATGTTGTCTATTGTACAAAAACAAGAGACTTAAGCAATGGAAAGATTGATCTTAAAGTGTTGGAGCCTGAAAAGTGTACAGGAAAAAATTGTGTCATCATTGATGACTTATGTGACGGAGGCGGCACCTTTGTTGGTATAGCCAGTCAGATAAAACCAGCGTTTCTTACACTGATAGTGACTCATGGTATATTCTCTAAAGGATTTAAAACTCTTTCAGAGCACGATATAAACCATATCATCACATCTGATAGTTATCGTTTTACCAATAGTAATAGTTTTATCACCACAATACCTTTTACACCATGTATAACGAAATAGAAGGTGATTTGATAAAGCTGGCTAAAGAAGGACACTTTGATGTCATTGCCCACGGATGTAACTGTTTCTGTAGGATGAAACGAGGAATCGCTCCACAGATGGCTGCAGCTTTTGGTTGTGATGTATTCAAGCTGGAAGATGTTAAATACTCTGGTGATATAAACAAGCTTGGACAAATAGACGTTGTCTTAATATCTAGAAAAGATCTAGCTAAAGCAGTGTATGTTGTCAACGCTTATACACAATATCAGTGGAGTACAGAGACAAAACCTTTTGATTATGAAGCGTTTACGCTTTGTATGAGAAAGATGAACGCTATCTTTAGAGGAAAACACATTGGTCTTCCTCAAATTGGCTCCCATTTGGCCGGGGGGAATTGGGATCTTATCAAACCTATTATTGAAAAAGAACTAAGAAACTGTGATGTCACAGTTGTTATTTACAAACCATAAAAATATTTAATATGAATCCATTGTTATTAACAGATGGTTATAAGACAGGACATCATCAACAATATCCTGAAGGAACAAGTTTGGTGTTTTCTAATTTTACTCCAAGAAGTAATAAATACGCTCCAAAAGGGTGTGATAAAGTTGTATCTTTTGGTCAACAAATGATTGTTAAACAGATATACGAAGCTTTTGATAATGATTTTTTCTCTAAACCAAAAGAAGAAGTTTGTGGAGAAATGAAAAGAGAGCTTTCTATGTATCTAAATACAAACTATGATGTTTCTCATTTTGAAGCTTTACATGATCTTGGGTATTTACCTGTTGAAATCAGAGCTATAGAAGAAGGAAACTTTGTAGATATTAGAGTGCCTGTGTTATGTATACATAACACTCACTCAGACTTTTATTGGGTTACTAATTATTTAGAAACAATCATTTCTAATCTATTATGGAAACCACTTACATCAGCTACTATAGCTAGTACATATCGTAAGGTGTTAACTAGTTGGATGGAAAAAACTGATAAAGAAAAAGCTTGGTTTATTGACTGGCAAGGACATGACTTTTCTATGAGAGGAATGGATTCAGTTGATGCTGTAATCAGCTCAGGTTTGGGTCACGCTACATCATTTAAAGGATCAGACTCACTTCCTGTTATACATGGTGCTAGAAAGTATTATGGAGAAACTGGAGTGGTAGTTGGATCTGTTAATGCTACTGAACACTCAGTAATGTGTGCGGGAAGCAAAGATGATGAAATAGAAACCTTTAGTAGACTATTAGAAACCTATCCTACGGGGATATTATCAATAGTATCAGATACTTGGGATCTATGGAAAGTATGTACTGAGCATATTGTAACGTTGAAAGAAGAGATTTTAGCACGTGATGGTAAACTAGTTATTCGCCCTGACTCAGGAGATCCGGTTGATATTATTTGTGGTGAAAATGAATCATATCGTGTAATTTCTAAAGAAGATATAGATAAACCATATATCTTACCAGAAGGACAGAAATTTATTTTTATTGAAGAATCTTCAGATACAAATCAATCTTTTTATACCAAAACAAAAGATGGATATATCCCTTATGAAAGATTATCAAAAAATAAAGGAGTAATAGAACTACTTTGGGAAGTATTTGGAGGTACTATAACTGATCAAGGTTATAAAGTACTAGATCCACATATTGGAGCTATTTATGGTGATAGTATCACTATTGATAGAGCAAACGAAATCTGTAAACGTTTAGAAGCTAAAGGATTTGCTTCAACAAATATTGTATTAGGTGTTGGTTCATTTACCTATCAGTATAACACTAGAGATACATTTGGTTTTGCGATGAAAGCTACTTATGTAGAAGTTTTAGAACGTACAGGAAGATGTTCTATGGGTGGAATCAATGCTCATAACGGTTGTCCAGATCATGGTAATGGGGAAATATGTGGAGATTTTGAAGAAACATGTGTGTCTCCAGATTATAAACTTGTTGGTAGAGAAATCTTTAAAGATCCTATCACTGATGATGGTGTTAAGAAAAGCGCTAAAGGTTTATTAATGGTTACACAAGATGCTGATGGACATTACATCCTTAAAGATCAGGTGTCTTGGGCCGATGTAAACTCTTCAGAAAATAAGCTGCAGGTCATCTTTAAAGATGGAAAGTTCTACAACGAAACAACGCTTACAGCTATCCGCCAAAGACTTGGTATAACCGCATAAAAATCGTACATTTGTAGACTATGAGTAATAAGCGCGAGCAAGTACAAAATGAGTCTCTCGAGATAGCTTTAGAAAATCCAAGATGTACTATTGCTTTGTCGATGGGTTTATTTGTAAAAGTAAATAAAAAGTGAAAATTAAAAAAACTAGAGAAGATATTCAAAATGAATGTTTACAAATAATGTTAGATACCCCAAGAGCTACTGCGGCAGTCTCCATGGGAGTTGGTAAAACTCTTGTAGGACTGAGATATTTACAGAGTTTATGGCTCACAAAAAAGATTCGTAAAAAAATCTTGATTGTGGGCCCTAAACTATCTGTATTCCAAACCTGGAAAGACGAAGCTGCTAAACATAATGTTCTAAAAGACATCATGGATAACATAGACTTTGTCACTTACATCTCTCTTAAGAAACAAAATCCAAATGATTATAGTGTTGTTGTGTTCGATGAGGTTCACAATCTTCTCTATTCACATCTATCTTTTCTAACATTCTACACTGGAAGAATACTGGGACTAACCGGTACTCCGCCACGATATGAAAACGGTGAGAAAGGAAAGATGGTGGCTAGCGCATGTCCTGTTAAATATACGTATATAACAGATGACGCTATAGATGATCAGATTTTAAATGACTATCGTATCATCGTTCACAGAATGTCGCTGTCTTCAGCAAAGACAATCAAGGTGATGAAGAAAGACGGTGGGCATTTCTATAAGTCTGAAGTGAACGACTATAACTATTGGAGTGACACTATATTGGCTGCTACTAGTAAAAAAGCTTCACAGATAGCTACTATCATGCGCATGAAGAGTTTAATGAGCGGGCCCACAAAAGAAGCCTATGCTAAAAAACTAGCCCTAAGTATTGATGAAAAGTGTCTAATATTTTGTAACACACAAGAACAAGCTGAAAGACTCTCTCCATATCCTATACATGCTAATCATGAAGACAGTGATGTCAATCTTGAGAAGCTAAAGAATGGAGATATTAACCAGGCTTCTTGTGTTCTTCAGCTTAATGAGGGTGTAAATATTCCTAACCTTCGCGCAGGTATCATTCTACATGCGTACGGAAACGAACGTAAGAGTGCACAGCGTATAGGTAGGTTTCTAAGACTTAATCCTAAAGACATGGCCGTGATTCACATATTGTGTTATAAAGATACAGTGGATGATCTATGGGTAAAAGAAGCTTTAAAAGGCTTTGATTCAACAAAAATAAAATACTTCGATGTATGACTGGATATTTTAACGGAAAGATGCGAAAGAAAAGAGGACGCTTAGAGTTTATATCTCTCGCGCTCTCAAAACAATTCGAGTTGTTTGTTTCCAAAGTGGAGGAGGGACAGATAGTTGAGTTCTTCTATGAAGCAACTCATGATGATGGAACCCTTCCACAATTGGCTAAGATTCACGCTATGTTAAAAACACTGTCAATACATACTGGAATCTCTGTAGAAGATCTTAAGCTTATGATAAAAGATCAAGCCGGACTTTGTCTAGCCCGGGAAGTATCCGGTAAAGAATACTTCCTAGCTAAATCATTCGGTGATTGTTCTAAAGAAGAACTATCTCTAGCAATACAGGCGGCTATAGATCTGGGAGTACAGACGAACTGTCCTCTTCTATAGTGAGGTTGTTTTTAATAGCTTCAGTTTCTATCTCTTTTAGTAGAGAAGCTATTGTAAGTATGTTAAACATCCAGGGTTCTAGCTCAGCATGATTTTGTTCTGTAGCTAGTTTATAAAACTTAGCTGTTTCTTCAGGTGTTCTACCTGAAGACAGATTGACTAACGTTTTCTGTAAAACCTCTATGAAACCTGTACCTAATGTGATGGTCACTTTAGCATCTTTCTTTATCGTAGTTACTTTTGACATAATAATTATTTCTACAAAGATATGATAGAACAACCAAATCTCGAAGAGATCAAAGAAAAACTTATAGAAAAGCTTAAACCCACAGGCTGGGCCCATAAGCTAAAAGGATTTATCCAAAGTTCCGACTTTGATAAGATTATTAAGAAGCTCTATGATTTACGACAAGAAGGATTGAGATTTACTCCTCCTCTTAAGTATGTCTTTAGAGCGTTCGAGGAATGTCCTCTAGATCAACTTAAGGTTGTAATAGTGGGACAGGATCCATATCCGGGAATAAATATTTCCGATGGTATGGCTTTTTCATGTGGTTTCACTGGTATTCCTCAGCCAAGTTTGAAAGAAATATTCAAACAACTGGAGAAGACAGTGTTTGAGGAATGGCCAACAAATCAGGATCCTAATCTGAAACGCTGGGCTAATCAGGGAGTGTTGTTATTAAACAGCGCTTTAACATGTCAGATTGACAAGCCTGGATCACATACAGCTATATGGAAAGACTTCGTTTCTTACACTATAGATATGCTGAATCTAACAAACAGTGGATTGGTTTTCATCTTATTAGGAAAACAAGCTCAAGAGCTTGAAGATATAATAGGACAAAATCACCACATATTAAAAGCCAGTCATCCCGCATCAGCTGGGTATTCTGGTAAAGATTGGGACTGTAATAACGTCTTTAACGCTTGTAACAAGCTTATTAAAGGTATGAACGGACCAAGCTTTTGTATTAATTGGTAAATTTTTAAACAACAAACATGATAGAGGAAAAAATCGAGAAGGTGCAAATCACCGCGCAAGATCTTTTAGAAGATTTGAAAAATCGTTTAACTTGGTTAAAGAAAAACGATGTTGGTTTTGGTAGTATACAAGAAAAGTATAACGCTCCAGAAAGTCAACTTGAGTCTATTAAAAAACATCCGTTATTAAAAGATGCACAAACAAGTGCTAAGATCTTTGTAATAATAGATGACAGTAAGAAAGCTTCTGCAGAAGAAAAAAAAGCTCCAATCGTAGTGGATGTTCAAAACATTGACATCCCGGTATCTCCAAGTGAACATCACGTTACAGCTCAAGAGCAAAGTAGCGCTGATAGTTTTGCAGCGTTGTAAGCTATGAGTAGGGTTTCAAGACCTTCCCCAAGTCAATCAGCTGCAGCCACTCCAGTTGGAACCATCATGAAAGGTAATGATGGTTTCAACTATAAAGTGGTGACTACATTACGTGGTGTACATAGATGGTTAAGAACTATACCTTTACCAGAAGAACCACCACCATCTGTTGCCAAGTTTAAAAAGGGAGACAGAGTGAAGATTGTAAATTCCGGGTTGGGTTGTCATCCTGATTTGAAAGGTCAAATCGTCACGATTGATAAGTGTATAGAACAAAATCCTGTAATTGGTTGGGAATATACAATCGAAAGACAACATTTATATCTTACTAAGAATGGACGACACGCTGGTACAAGTGATACTATTGGCGAAAAGTCCTTTGAGCTACTAGCAGATTACTCTGCTCTCGATATAGAGAAAATTATTAAACAACAAAAAGTAAAAAACATGAGTACGACTCAACAGCCAAAAGCAAGATTATTGACAAAGAGAGCAGCACAAGAAGTAAGAACCATCGAAACTTCTTTGATAAACAAAGAAGAAGTATTTAAAATGCTAGCTTTAGCTGAAGCAACAGGCCTTCCTTGTTTGTTAGTGGGTAATCCGGGCGTTTCTACAAAATAATTTTTGTAAAGTCTTGTAAACATTGTATATTTATAATATATATAAACTAATATATTATGATTATACATAAAAACTGGAATAAGATTTCAGGTATTTACAAGATAACAGTAAAAGGAAAAGATAAAGAGTATTTTTATATAGGAAGTAGTATTAATATTTATAGTAGATTACATGATCACAAGTCTCATCTACTAAACAATAAACATACCAATCCTATAATGCAAAACCTATATAATAAACATGGGTTAAAAGCTTTTAGATGTGATATATTAGAACAATGTGAAGAAAAAATTCTTACTCAAAAAGAACAATCTTATATTAATCTAACAAATCCATCTATAAACATAACCAAAGAAGTTATAAGAAATACTCCTTCTAAGGAATCCGCTATTAAAATAGCTAAAACTTTAAAAGATAAAAGAAAAAAAGGTATAATAAAACATACAGGATCTCCTTGTAAAAAAGTAGATGTGTATAATTTAGAAGGAAACTTACTAGATACTTGTGAATCTATTACTAAAGCATCTCAAAAATATGCTAATAATAATACAGGAAAAGTATCTAAAGTTTGTCAAAATGATGGAAGATTAAGTAGTCATGGTTATCAATTTAGATACCATGGTGAGCCTTTTATTCCTGTTGATAAACAATCTAAAAGTAGAATAATGACTAAATATAATAATATATCTGTTCATATAAAAGAAACAGAAGAAACCATTTTATTTACATCTATCTCTATGTTATATACTTTTTTATCAAAAAATCTTTATCTTTTTCCTAATCTGACTTATGAGATTAAGCTAGCGCCCGTTAAACAGGATGAATTTCTGGAAACTCTTGATGTGAAACAAGACAATCAGAAGCCAAGCTTGAGTAGTAATACTCTTGAAGGTTCAACGACTAATAGCCGAGTCCTATCAACTAATGTTGAGGATGGTAATGCTAACACGAGCGTCCTGCCCAGAGAAATCTGGTGATGATATAGTCTGAACTATACGTATATATAAAGGTATAGATCTATAGGATAAAGAGCCTATAGGATAACATATTGTGCTAAAACCAAAACTATTATAGAATATGCCAAGGCTTGGCTAAACAGAGCTGGTAACATGAGTGCCGAAGACTTCGCGAACAAGATTTACATCTTAGAAACTGATGAAGGTACTAAGGCTAGTGAAATTAAAGGTATGCCCGATTTGGAAGAGCTGTTCACCCATAACAAGTATGCGTTAAACACTCCGATCGCTGACGCAGAGATTGTTATCATCAATGAGGTGGATAAAGCTTCTTCAGCTATCCGTAACGCGATGTTAGGTGTAATGAACGAGAAGTTCTTGTTTAATGGTAAACACAAAATCCCTTGTAAGTGGAAACTGTTTGTAGCCACTTGTAATGAGATTCCTAAAGAAGAAGTGGGAAGTCCTTTCTGGGACAGATTTATGTTGAAAATGACCGTTAACCGTGTATCTGCCGGTGAATTGGTTAAGTATTTCGACAAAGGAGCTCGTAACTATCGTGAAAGATTTGCTATCGGTGTTCCTAGTAAAGATGAGATGGCCACTCTTACTATCCCAAGCAACAAGCTTGAGAAGTATTTAGAAGTGGGTTATCAACATAGCTCAGACAGAACGTTAACCTTCGTTCCTGGCTTGGCTAAAGCTGTTTCTTTCATCTGGGATATCAGCATTGATAAGGCTCTTGTAAAGACAGCCCAAATCATGATCTCTCAAGCTGCAGGTTCAGAGCTTCAGAACAAACTGATGTCTCCTGAAGTGAAAGCTATCATGAGTAAAGTGGAAATGTTAGCTTCTTATACAACCAACGAGCAGCTTGAATTAGCTATCGCTGAGATAGAAGCTGGTATCAACGCGTATTCTACTCGTGGTATCATGGATCAAAATCAAGTGGAAGAAATCGAAACATCTATTCAGTACATCTTACAAAGCCATCCAGCTCGTAAAGATTACAACGTAGAAGATTTTGACACTTTGATGGGTGAATTAAGTGGTGGGAGCGCTGATGCTGCAAAAGCTATTAACAACCCTTTCTAAATCAGGATTTTTTACCAATCAGCTTATAAGTTACTGAAGCAGAGGCCACTAGCCTCTGCTTCTCTTTTAAAAATCCTAAAAAACGGTCAATATGGCAAACTTACGTAGTCTGAGTACAGGTCAGAAGTTACAAACGGGTAGTACTAAGAAGGATATTAAAAATCCTTACACCATCTTAGAGAAAGTGAAAAAAGGTGAGATCACATCTCACTATAAAGACAAAGGTGGTTTGTTTGACAAGGTGAGCTTTTATAAAAAAGCTGATCTTATCAAGCCGCATATGCACTATATCGATGAAAATCGTTTACAAAACATATGTGACACATATATAAAAGATGCTAACAACGTTAAAGAAGCGTTCGAGAGTATGATAAAGAGTAAGGCTGGCCAAAGTATCCCACAGGATAAGAAACCAGATCTTAATGCTTTTACCAAAAAGATGGAAGAAAACTATAAAAAGTTTCCTGCCCATATGAAGAACGACATCTTTAAGATGTATTATCATAAGATGAATCAGATGGAGTTCACAGAACGCACTGATAAAAACTATGCACAATACAAGTTTTTAGAGAGAGCTAATAACCCTGTCGGTAAGATTATGTCTGAAACTAGTAATCTAAAGAGTTCCATCTTCACAAGAAATGTGTTACAATATTTCTTGAGTCAGATGACTCTTCTGGAGTATATAGATTCGGATAAACATGATCAGATGATGGATGGGTTGAATGGAGATGGATCCAATAATCCAGGATTGGATCAGATTATGAAAGACATGTTGGACAACCAACAGTCTAAGAACCAAATGGAAAAAGCTATACAACAAGCACAGGATCTGTGTAAGAGTATAGACCAGGCCATGGACAAACCTACACAAGAAGGTATGTTTGATAATGCACAGGGTGGACAAGGTGCCGCTAAGCTGGATCCAGGAGAGATGAAACGTGTAGCTGACAAGCTAGCTCGTATCAATCTTTCTATGGGATCTCTTAAGGAAAACATCAAGAAGCTGATGGATAGATCTAAAAACTATTTTTCTTCTAAACAGGAGACTAAGTATGAAGACTTATTCAACACTGACAACATCGCTGGTATTGATGACTATCTGTTTTTACATCCTAAGCTAAGAAAGTTTATGATAGAAGATGTGCAGGTGAAGGATACAAAGAATATTGGTAAGATTAACATCTATATCGATATCTCTGGTTCTATGTCCGGTACATGTGGTGTGAAAGATGTTAATGGAAACAACATCGATAAGCTTGATTTTTGTAAAGCTTTTGCATATAAGCTTCAACAAATGGATCTCTTAAACAAGATCTTTGTCTTTAACGACAGGGTTACAGAGTTGAATCCAAATATCTTTAGTATCGCGGGAATCGGTTTGAATGGTGGTACTAGCATCGACAAAGTATTAGATCACATATCTAAGAACGATGACAATGCGCTCATCATCACAGATGCTGAAGATAATTGTAGTATTTATTCAGAGAAGGCTTTCTTCATTGGTGTAGAAGGTTGTAGATTTGGTTCTTTCATAGCCGAAACTATAGCTAAATATGCTGATAGAGGACAAGCTGTAATGTTTGATGGCCACAAGATCTTTAAGGTGAATACCAAAGGAAAAGTTGTTAGATAAAAATGAAATAGGGGCTTACGAGCCCCTATTTTCCTTGTCCAATATACTTGGAAACTTTCTTATCTTTTGGTCCGGAAGACTTCTTTGCCTTCCCACCTTTACGCGACCCAAAGGTCACTTTGTTAGCGTTAGTTACACTACCTTTAGCCATGTTAAGAGTATTTAATTGAGTTAAGACGGTTTATCCATCCTGCATAAAATTTATTTTGTGAAGCGTTGTTAGCTACAATCGCTTTATATCTTTCATATCTTTTAGCATACAACTGGTTAAATGTAGCTTTACCCTGGTCAATCTTTATTCTGTCCAGTAGAAACTGAAAACTTTTAGGTCCGAAGTGTCCGTCCACTTCTACACCTAGAAGGTTCTGTATGTATTTGACAATTAAAACGCGGCCTTGGTTAAGCCCAGAGTCAACTATGAATTCAGCTAAGCTTTGTTCAGGTATATCATCAGCTTTAAAATAGTCCCAGTAAAGTTTCTTAAGTACACTATGAGCTTGTTCTCTTGATATAGCCTTGACGTCTTCACAGTTAAACACACCGTTATGATCGGTATCTAATATGAATTCTTTAAGATCGTCTAGTGTAAGTCCAAACTTGGTGCAGCCTCCTGTATCACCTGGAACATTTTCATAAGCGGATCCTTCAAAAGCTACTTCTTTAGGAAAGTATAAGTCAAAATTAGCCATGGGATTTAGTAGTTTTTTTGATTTTCTTAATCTCAGATAAGATCTTAGCATGTTCTCTGATAGCTTGTCTATCTAAAGCTAGATCTTCTTCTAGTTTTACAAGAAGTATCATCATTGATTGTAGTATTTCTTTAGACTCCTGGTCAACTTTAAGATCTTTAAGTAGTTCTTCTCTATCTTTAATAGCTTGTCTATTGGAACTCATTAGAATCATTGGGGTGGCATAAGCTGCCTGGGCTGATAATAACAAGTTCATCAGGATAAAAGGATATGGATCAAAGTTGCTAAAGTGTAAAACATTTACAGCTCCCCATATAACGAGGATCACTGTCTGCCAGATTATAAAAGTCCAGCTTCCTACAAAAGAAGCTACGCCATCAGCTAGGTTAATACCAAAATTTTTCCAGTTCATCAATGTTTAAGTTTAATCTTCCAATAATATCCACCACCAACAGAAAGAGCACCGTTATACATAACACCAATAGTAAAAACCTGATCACGTTTATCTTTATAGATAAACCCCACTTGAGCAGCGCTAAGTGGATCAAACTTGCCAGTAAACAAGCTACCACCAAAATAAAGCTGTCGCTTAGGTTCATCAGGTATTGTTTTAGTTATGGTGAATGTATCGTGGAATTCCGGTATTTTAAGACTATCTATAGCCACTGTAGCAACTAACGAGTTAGAAACTATTGAGTCGTATACAGTGATAGATCCATAGTTCTTTATAGGAAACTTGGTTTTATATGTGTTGAGACGGAAGTATTTATCTCCCAGCTCATCATATTGTTTTAACAGATTATTATAATCTTCACTTGGAGTGTAAGCTGTATCATGTAACCATGTTGTATCACGTTTACCTGGAAGTCTGATTATAGCTCCCTTGGTAGTATCGTGAATAGGTACATACACAATAACATGTTTCTTTGATAGCGTATCTATAGTTTCTTTAGGAAGATCTACAGATTTACAACTACGTTGTAGAAATATAACGATTACTAACACCGCTATCACTATATAAGGAAGAAGGTTTTTGTTCATATTACACTTGTGGAGAAATAGCTGTTTCTAAAACAGCTGCAGCTACTTCGGGATTATTTTCTGTTACAACAGTGGTTACAGATTCTTCTTTAACTTCTTCACCGAAAAAGTTAGAAGCTGTTTTAGCAACCACACCGGCTATAAACACAACAGTACCTGTAATAGGATGTCCATTTAAAGAAGCTATAGATCCAGCGAATACACTGGCACCTACTATAGCATCAGCTAGTTGTACAATTTTCTTAGGGGTAACACTAAAGTAGTGTTGAGGTCCAAATTTCATATAGAGTATTTTTAAAGGTTTATCCAATTCTCCAAGTGTTTAGATTAGCACTTGCTGATGCAGGTGTTATAGGGTTTGTTCCAGCGACTGTAGGTGTAAGAGATACTCCAGCAGCTGCAGCCCACCAACATATTTGAATATAATCACCAGCATTTACAGTGATAATATCTTCTAAGTTGGCTAATGTTTGGTTGTTTTGAGCTCCAGTTGTTGTAAAAGTATATGCTGTTCCTGGTACATCAACTCCATTTTTTCTATACCAAACAGTGATGTTATAGTTACTAGCTCCACCTGTAAAGAAAAACTGACCAAGAAAGTTGATAAGATAGGTTCCAGGATTCGTGTATGTTATATGAGAGTTAGATACAATAGATACACCATTAGATTGTGATGTACTGTTAAATGTAACTACGTTTACAGATGTAATACCTGCGCTAGACTGTGTGGTGCTATCTTCAAAAGAACCTTGATAAGGAATAGGTACTAGTCTTAAAATAATATTCATTTGTTTTGTAAGCCAATCTATTGACTCAAATAATCCTCTATATGCCATTATAAGGTTGTTTTGTTGATGATTTTAACTACTAGTTCTCTTTCATCAGGTTTGGTAGCTATCACTCTTGTAAAAAGAGGAGCGCTATCTTTAGGAGGTTCTGAAGGAATGTTCTGTTCAGACTTAACTAAACGTGGTTGTTTATACACTACAGCTTCTAACTTATTCACTCTGTTTTCCAGATTGGTTATATTAGCTTTATCTGTAGTTGTTTGATTAGTTGCGTTTGCTAACGTTGTTTTAATAGTTTGTAGGTCGGTCCAAATCATTAAACCGAGAACACTTACAAGTCCATTAAAAGACCAGGCTTTTATCTTTTCAGCTAATGGGGTTGTCGCCATCAGAAGGAGGTTTTAAAGGATTAAGATACTGTTCCAGTCACTGAGAAAGTTACTGGAGTAACAACTGTATGAGAGCTTAAAGTTATTGTTTCTGTATAAGAAGCAACTGATAAACCAGCTTTTAATCTTATATAAAGATTAGCAACACTTGGATCTGTAGTTCCAACAGTATATGTCACACTTCCTGTAGTCCAAGTTACACCATCAGTAGATATTTCAAAGTTGGTATTAGTATGAGAAACAGTAACAATCTCACCCGGAGCTATATGGTAGAAAGAAATACCCTGCGTAACTGTTGACGAAGGACCTGCACCGGTGTAGTCTAAACCTGTAGTAATATTACCTATAGGATGGATACCTGGAGCATTGTAAAACACTTTAAGTTCCCACCACAATCCAGCAGGTTGTGTTGTACTTAAGAACAATGTATTCGGAATAATGTCTCCATTAGCTAGTTTACGAACAAAATAACGAATTCCACCTGGGTGAACACGTTGTTGTTGGTATACACCTGGAGTGTATGTTTGCGGAAGAATAGCGAATGTATTCTTCGGAATAGGCAAAGGAGCCGTTGTAAACATCATTGTACCTGGTATTGGAAAACCTAGGTGATCTTGTTGGGCATAGAAGTTTCTAGACATATATAAAGCTTTTGTATTTAATCTACAATATAATATACGGTTTTTTGAGTACAAAAATATCTATTCACATAAATATTTTATCATGGATACAGCTACGCTATACGCGTATAACATGGAAAAGAAACTTATCACTAAGTTCCGTAGTGAGTTTCATGAGAAGATGGGATACTACCCCATAGTGATTGGTAAGGAAAATCTACCTACAAATGACACAGGAATCATAAGTTTAAAAGATCTTAAAGATGTTTTTATACCTTTTCTTCCTATGCGTTATGGTAGACAGCTTCATCTTCACAATAAAAGTAGACAAAGAGACCTTGTCGAGCTAAGAAACATATATTGTTTCATGGCTAAAAGAATGAAATATAGCTTAAAAACTATAGGACACTCTATAGGAAATCGGGATCATACCACTGTCATACACAATCTAAGGTCTTTTGCTGATAGGATGGACACAGAAGAAACATTCAGAGCAAAATATCAGATGATTGATAGACATCTTAGAGAAACATTAAATATAGAAACCGATGAGTCACCAATTGTGGACGAATCTGATCAGATATCAGATAAGTCCGAATCAGCTATACTTTCTGGATTGTTGCAGGTGGAAGATCAAACCATCTAAGATAGTCAATGTAGAGGAAGAATATAAGCTCGCTCGTGCCAAGGGGTTTATTGATGAACATGGAGTATTAAGTCATGAAGCTATGAACATCCTGGAAGAATTTGAAACATTCTTAGTAAAAACTAAAAAAGCTGTCACCTCATCCGTTCTAGGAGAAGACTTTTTAGGAAAACTAAACGAATATAGAGAGTTGTTTCCTGTAGGAAAGTTTCCATCTGGCGAAGTGGCTAGACAAACCGTACGAGAGCTTAAGGACAAATTTGTTTGGTTTTTCAAAACCTATCCAGAGTTTTCCTGGGACCTTGTTTTAGATGCTACCCAGTATTATCTTATGCAGAAACAGCTTACAGCCTATCAGTATACGATGACTAGTTCATACTTCATAAAGAAGATGGACGTACATAAGAATGTTACATCTAAACTGGCGGATTATTGTCAAATGATACAAGATGATCCAACAATTTTAACACGAGCTTACTAAAGATTTTTTTTGTTTATAACACATCAAAGATCTATATTTGTAAGCTCAAAATCTCTAAGAGCATATGGAAAAAAACCCGTTTGGGGCGAGACGATATTCAGAAATCCTTAGAGAGGGTCTGATATATATAGAAGATAGAAAGAAAGGACGTAACGTGTCTTTCAAAACTCCATGGGCCGGGATTAACGCTTCCGGTGTCAATGGTTTAGAATGGGGCTCCCTATGGACGATAGGTGCTAGACCCGGATCTGGCAAAACAATGATCGTAAGTCAGATACTTAGAGAATCTCGAATGTTAAACCCTGGGGTGGATTTTAACATCTTGGAGTTTCAGTTTGAGATGGGAACTAAACAGTATGCGTCAAGAGCTTTCGCTGCAGAGACAGCTTTAGATTACAACACTGTTCTTAGCGCCTACTCTGAGTTGCAAGACTTCGCTCATAAACAGATGATCCAACACATGCATGACACATTAGCTTTAGAAAAGCTAGGAGTTATGCGTTACTTGATTAGCGACTCTATGACACATCTTGAGATGGAGAAAGCTATCCACCATTATTATAATGCGTTGGGTGGTAAGCCTCTCATCGTCACGATAGACCATAGTTGGTTAATCAAACAGTCCGTTTCAGAAAGAGAAAAGATGAACACTTTGTACAACACTGGTGAAACTTTAGTTAGAGTAAAAAGAGATCTCCCTATTATTGTTATTATGTTAAGTCAACTTAACAGAAGTATTGATGAAGCCGTAAGAAAAATACCAGGAAATATAGGTAACTATCCAACTAGTAGTGATATCTTTGGTGGTGATTGTCTAATGCAGTGTTCAGACATGGTGTCTGTGATGAACCGCCCTTACATAGCTGATGTACCTGTATATGGTCCCCATGGTTATGTGATGACTAGTGATGACATCGCCATGCATATTATTAAGTCTAGAAATAGTCCTAATAGTTCTAACATTGTATTCATGAAAGCAGAGTTTAACAAGGGTTGTATGAGGGAATCAATGCCTCCAACCGTTTCCAATCCTACAGGTGGTGGATCTGGAAAGGCTCCAAGATGGAGAACCACCTAACAAACACATTTTTCACAACAAACACACGACACATGTCAGGAGTTTACGATGGCTTCGCAACAGAAGCAGACTACAAAGCGCATCAGCTTGCAGTTATTAGAAAGGATCACGATGATTTAATCCGTGACCTAGGTATAACACCCAACGATTTTCAGATGAAGATGGGGTTTTATACTAACACAGGTAAGAATGTAGGTAAAACCGTAGTGGGGATTTTTCCCTCTGAGTTCAAAAGGCCCAATGGGTTGTTCTTTGAGCTGATCGATCGAGACTATAAACCGGCTTCTCCCGAAAGAACGGTTTACCGTGTACCTTACAATCCTCACTTTGAAGAAGAATATGAGATGAACGAAAGAGGTTCATTCTATGTTCCTTTAGAAGAGTTGAGAGTTGTTAATCCAACTAGCGCAGCAATAGCTAAGACAGCTGCAGCTACAAGTAGTGATAAGTTTTTAGAAAGTGAGAGGAAGCAAGAAAAGAAAGAAACAGGTAAAGCTGTCACTTTCTTCAAAACTCCGGTGCAAGCTCCAGCTTTAGCATCTGAGGCTGACGCTCCTTATTCTGAGATGACTATCCGGGACTACTATGCCATACATACAGGAAACCCTGTATCGTTCAAGTCTTGGTTAAACGATTTAATCAAAAATCAAAAGTAAAAAAAGTATCATGGCTAGAGGAGTATTAGTTATTGCGGAGAGTGGCTCCGGCAAAAGTACAAGTATCGAAAACCTTAATCCAAAGGAAACTTTTATTATTAACGTTGCTAACAAACCTCTTCCATTCAAAGGATGGAAGAATAGATATGTTGGTTGGAGTAAAGAAAACCCAACAGGTAACATCATTAATAAGAGTGACGCGGAAAGTATCGAAGCTTGTATACGTTATGTAAGCGAAAAACGTCCTGAAATCAAAACTGTAGTGGTAGATGATTTTCAATACGTAAGTTCGTTTGAGTTCTTTGATAAAATAAATGAGAAAGGGTATGAAAAATTTAGTCAGATCGGAGGTAAATTAGCTCGATTGTCTAGACTTCCTCAGAATTTAAGAGAAGATCTTACTATTTTTTATCTAACTCATTCAGAAGAAAGTGTTGATATTGAAGGAAGACGTAGAGTTAAAGCAAAGACAATTGGCAAACTTATAGACGACAAGCTGACACTAGAAGGTTTGTTTTCCATTGTACTGTTTGGTAAAGTGAAAAAAGATAAAGAAGGACTACTTCGTTATGTTTTTGAAACCCAAACATCAGGAGATAATACCTGTAAGTCTCCGAGAGGTATGTTTCTAACATTGGAGATAGCCAATGATTTAGAAGTTGTAAGAAAAGCTATCATAGATTACGAAAATTAATAAACCAATCCGGTATGTTTAGTACACAAGGACAAGAAGTAAAAGGTGGTGGAGTACAAAAGAGTCTCCAACCAGGAGTAGTAAATGCCCATATAGTAAGTGGCACAGTGAGAACGTCATCTAAAGGTGATAAAAAAGTGTTAGAGCTTGTTCTAGAAGGACCTGCTCTTCCAGACTTTGAAGGATGGGCGATCGATAAGAACAACCCAGAAGGACCTAAGTTTAAAGGTCAAAGTAGTAAAGTGACAGCAACCTCTTGGACTGACCAGTTCAACGCACAAGAGCTTAACAAAAATGAGATCTTGAGTAAGATTGTTGTTATCGCTAACGAACTTGGCTTAAGAAAACAAGTGGATCAAATCAGCGCTTCTAACGAAGTGACTAGTATTGAACAATGGGTTAGCTTGGCTATCGATGTTCTTAAAGGACATGATACCAACTGGTTCTTAAAAGGTACTGAAGAAGAGTATAATGGTAAAACCATTTTAAAACTGTCTCTTCCTAAGTATAAGTTTGTAGCTGCTAATAAAGCTAAGCTGGATGTATTTGATAAGACTAACATCTATCATTTCAAACCATTAGCTCCAAGTCAGAAAGTGGCAAGCTTCGAGCCTAGTGAATTCGACATGTAATATTGTCGAGATATATTAAGGGGCTCTTAACAGGGCCCCTTATTTTTTTAAAAAAGTTTTTATGTTTAACACTAAGAATCTTGTACACGATGTTAAATCGGTACCTGTTCCATGGATCTTTGAGCATTTTTGTAAGCTCAAAGAAAAGCTTACAGGCCAAGAGGTTAAGATAAAGAGTTTGTTTAATCCTAAAGAAAAGACTCCTAGCTTCACTATCTATTGTAATAGTGAATACAGGTATAAAGATTTTTCTACAGGACGAGGCGGCTCAGCTGTAGATCTTGTAAAAGAACTACATCATATGTCTTTCCACGAAGCCTCACAGCTAATTATAGAAACATACAATGATTACGTCCTTCATAACAATGGAGGATATGATATGCAAGACTTTAAAAAACACTCAAGGTACAAAGTTACCAGTGTTACGTTTAGAGATTGGACATCTAAAGATCAGTATTTATGGACTCAGTTTAACATAGGATCAAAGCTACTAGCTGAATACAATGTAAGACCTCTTCAAAGTTATCTCATGGAGAAGAACACTGACGAAGGTCCTATAACATTAACCATTTCCGGAAGTTATATATACGGATACTTTAGAAAGGATGGAACTCTGTATAAGATTTATCAACCTAAGACACTTGATAAAAAGTTTCTTAAGGTGAAAGATTATATACAAGGATCTGATCAGACAACAGGTAACCCATATCTACTCATCACATCTAGTCTCAAGGACATCATGGCCATAAAAAGTCTGAAGCTCCAGAAGCTGGATATTATTGCTCCTGATTCAGAGAACACTCTGATTAAACCAGGAGACATGGATAACTATGTGATGATGTATAAGAAGATACTTGTTCTGTTTGATAATGATGAACCAGGAATAGAAGCTATGAGAAAATATAAGGAAGTATATCCTTATGTAGAAGTGTGTCTTCTTCCTATGAGTAAAGATCCTTCAGATAGTATTCGTGACCACGGCCCGTTGTCTGTTAGAAATAGGATTGTTCCTATTATTAACAGTAAACTTATATCTTTGCAAAATGAAAGCGAAGAAGAAAGTGACAGCGAGGAAGCCCCGTGGTGAAAAAACTAGGGCTGGTGGTACAATGAGTGAAGCAGCTTATTGGACATTTATACGTAGTGCACTGAGACAAAAGAGTCGATGGTGGCCGCCTATAAGTCAAGCCAAACAAGAAGCTAGACGTCTTTATGTTGGACCTAATAAAAGACAGAAATACGAGTATCAATGTGCTCATTGTAAAGGATGGTTTATAGAGAAGCTTATTAATGTGGATCACATCATAGGTGCCGGAGCGTTAAACTGTAGCGCTGATCTTGATGGATTCATCAGTAGACTTTTCTGTGAAAAAAATAATTTACAAATTTTGTGTACCCATTGCCATGACAAAAAGACCAAAGATGATAGAGAAAAAAATAAACTTGTTTAATATGTCATATTTTCATATCTTTGTTATATGGAAGACATAAACAAGAAATATTATCTTTATCAACATAGAAGACTAGACACCAATGTTATTTTTTACATTGGAAAAGGTACTAAAAAGTCTAAAGGAAATATCTATCATAGAGCTTATACTAAAGATTCTAGAAATAACTATTGGTTGAATATTGTTAATAAGACTCCTTATAAAGTGGAGATACTTGAAGAGTTTGAAATAGAAAAAGAATGTTTATTAAAAGAAACAGAGTTGATTATTAAGTATGGATACTCTTGGAATAATACAGGAATATTATGTAACATAGTTAAAGATGATTCTGAAATAAAAGCTTTAGCTACAAAAGCATCTATTAATAAAAACTCTAAAGAAGTACATCAATACTCTTTATCTGGGGATTATATACAATCTTTTAGTAGTATAGCAAAAGCTAAAAAACAATACTCCTGTGATATATACAATGCGGTAAATGGACGAACTCCTTCTGCAGGTGGTTACCAATGGAGATTTGTAAAATATGATAAGATTACTTCCTATTGTCCAAAAAGTTCTCGTATAAGTAAAAGTAAAACGATTTATCAATATGATAAACAAGGAACTTTTATACAAAAATGGAGTGGTACAAAAGAACCTTCAGAACAATTAGGTATTTATAGAGGAGCTATTAGAAATTGTTTATCTGGGCTATCTAAAACAGCTGGAGGGTATAAGTGGAAACATTAAAACACAAAATGATAGAAACCATGTCAGCATTCGTAGAAAATCCGATAGCTAAACATCAGGCTGATTATTATGAGAAAGAGCTCCATGAGGTTTATAGATTTATAGAACTCACTGAAGCTTTCACTACAGATAAAAGAACAGCTGATCGTATTCGTCTATTTTTAGAAGAAAAAGGAGTTTGGGAAAAACCAAAAAAAAATGAAGATGAGTCAACTAGTACTTAATAGAGTGTTTTGTAAAGCGTGTGGTAAAACAATAATGTCTATGCATAGACACGACTATGTATTGTGTGGGTGTCCTAATGAAACCATGGCTGATGGAGGAACCGACTATATACGTTGTGGTGGAAAAGATATGACATTAGTTGAACCACGTCCCGTATATTTGTCAGATGGATTTGATCTTTGTCGTGGAGTTCCTATATGGGGAACCCGAGGTAAAGATGGAGATAAACCATTGAGATATATATCCCTATCAGAAATGAGCGATGGTCATATAAGAGCCATCGTAGATGTATACGAGATGCATCAGTGGAGAAAGAAACTATTTGAAGAAGAACTTGAATATCGTAAAAAACAAAACATATCTATACAAGATGCTAGATGATTTATTAAGAGAGACGATGGAACATCTGGAAGATGAGTTCTATCAAAAGAAAATGGTGTTTAGTTATAGCTCGTTAAAACAGCTTATGTGGAACCCCGCCATTTTCTATCAGCTGTATGTGCTAGGAAACAAAGAGGAAAAACCAGAAAGTCATTTAGTTCAGGGACGACTAGTCCATTGTCTTCTATTAGAAGAAGAAAACTTTGACAAGATGTTTCTGATCTCTTCCGAAATACTTCCTGCAGGTAATACGAGACAGGTGGTGGACACTGTGTTTAGACAATACAGAGATGAGAACAGACTACTCCTTACAGAGTATGAAGCTGAGATCGTTCAAGTGTTGAAAGATATCAACCTACACCAGAAGTTAAATACAGATCAACAAAGGGTTGCCAAAATCATCACACCTGAAACCATTGCGTATTGGGAACATCTTAAGATGAAACAAGGAAAGATTCTTATATCTCAAGAAGATTATGACTATTGTAAAGGAGCCGTAGAGCTCATCAAACAAGATAAAAAAATATGTCAGCTTATTGGATGTAGTGTTTCTGAGTTTGATAATGTTGAAGTTCTTAATGAAACAGAGCTTCAAATGGAAGTGGTTGGAAAACCATTTGGTATAAAAGGTATTTTAGACAACATAGTTTTAGATCATGATAAGAAAGAGATTCGTATTAACGATATCAAAACTACCAGTAAAGATCTAAAAGATTTTCCTGAAACAGTTGAGTTTTATTCATATTGGTTACAAGCAGTTATCTACTGTTCCTTAGTGGCTATGAGTTATTCTCATCTTATTGATGTAGGAGGTTATGATCTTAAGTTTCACTTTGTTGTTATAGACAAAACGTTCCAAACCTATGCGTTTCCAGTGAGTCAAACAACGCTAAACAGCTGGCTTGAAAGGATGCAAGACGTTCTAAAGAAAGCTGAGTGGCATTATATAAACAAAGACTTTACGCTTCCGTATGAATTTGCTACGGGAAACGTAGTCTTATAAGAAAAACATATGATAACTAGCTTATACGGAAAGTATTTTCAAAAGTCAAGATCTTTTTTGTTTCCCGCACTTGGTATAAAGAAGATGAGTTTATTTAATCCAACAAGTGTCTATCTTTCAATAGAAGGAAAGATCTCTGTAGAGGATAGAAAGTTAATATGTGCGTATAAAGCTGAAGATAGCGATATCTTCAAAACGTTTGAAAGTGATGTGTTAACATCCAATCCATTATTTGAATATGTTATAGACGCGGATGAGTTTAAACTGTATGTGTTTAACTTTGATAAGTGGGCTAACGACTGGAAACATTTCCTTGAAGGAAAGTATTCTAAGTTGTCCCGAGAGTTAAAACTCCTTATCAAAAATTATTACGGTGAAACCTCGTCAGAGTATCAGTATATAGAGACCTATCTCTATCCCGAGAAGTTTATGGATGTATATGCTAAACTATTAGATGTGAGTGTAAAGTTACTCAAAGAAGTCGGTGAGTTGTGTGATAAATACAACTCTGAAAAAGAAACTTTGAGTATAAGAGAAAAAGAACTAGTTTTGCAAAACTAAATATTTAGATGTATGAAATCGATGTTGTTAATCACGTCCTCTTGGGGAGTTAGAAAAACCTTCAAGATGATTCCTGTGACAAACGATGCGCCTTATAACGAGGTGATCTTTGATCCAGAAGATAAAGTGTTAGCTGTAATAGGAAAGGAAAAGAAAGAAACCTTTCATATGATGGCTAAGTTGAATGAATGGGGCGATCCTACTGTAATGAAGATAGGTAAACGCGCTAATGGTAAAGACTATGCGGAAGAAAGAAAAGCTCTCGAGACTTTCTATGAGTATTTCATAGGAGATCAAGATGAGATTAAAGCTTTCATCAACATGTTCGCTGTAAACGCTGATACGTTTAGTAATCTTACGATTCTGGACGAAGCGTTTAACCCACCTGCTGCAGCTCCAGCTAAGACTATTGTCACAGTCTAAATAAAACCAAAACCGGCTAAGAAGGAGACCTTGTGTCTCCTTTTTTGGCCTTTATCTAAAACGGGGGAACAGCTTAACTGAACAACTATATATATGGATAATGTAACATTAATATGCAACAATTGTAATATAGAAAAAGCTATAAAAGAGTTTCGTAAAGATCAATATAACAATACTGGTTATACAACTAGTTGTAACCAGTGTAATGCAGTAAAACAAAGAAAGTATAGAAAGGATAATCAAGTCTCTTATAATAGTAAAGCTTTAGACTACTATCACAAAAATAAAGATAGAATAAATGCTATGCGTAGACTAAGAAAAAATGGTGTTTCGACTACTACTTTTCACAAGATAAAAGATCTTAACTCTTATTATCATCGCAATGGATGGAAGAAAAACAAAGAAAAAATATGGAAAGAACGAGGAATTCTTGATATGACATATGATCGCTATGAAGAAATGCTTTGTCAACAAAATAACTGTTGTAAAATCTGTGATAAATCTACTGAAATAGTAGGTACTCTTCACGTTGATCATTGTCATAGTACAGGTAAAGTCAGAGGTCTCTTATGTAACAACTGTAATAATGGTATAGGTAAACTAGCAGATTCTATACTACTTCTTCAAAAAGCTATAAACTACTTACAAGATGCAAACACAACAATCTAAGGCATGCCATTGGGTGATGGATTACGAAACACTTGTCAATTGCTTTATCGGAGTGTTCGAGCATTACAAAGACGATGACATAGCTGAAGTTTTTATCATTAACAAAGATCAAAATGATTTTCCAAAACTATTAGCTTTCTTACAAACTTGCGCAGAGAAAGGACAGTGGCACATCAGCTTTAACGGACTAGCTTTTGACGCTCAGATATCTGAAAAGATCATCAGAGAAAGACAAATGTTATCAGGTATGACTGGAGAACAAGTGGCTACCTGGCTTTATGGCTACGCACAGGATGTAATCAACCGTAAAAACACGAACTCGTTTGCGGAGTTCAGTCCTAAGAAACTTAAGATAAAACAGATAGATCTGTTTAAGCTTAATCACTGGGATAATAAAGCAAAGATGTCTTCTCTTAAGTGGATACAATATTCCATGGATTGGTTTAACGTTGAAGAGATGCCTCATCATCACACCACTCCGGTGACCAGTAAAGAACAACTACAAGAGATTGTTAGTTATTGTATTAATGATGTACGAAGCACTAAGAAAGTGTTGAACCTATCTAAAGAACAGATCGCTTTACGTAAGCTTCTTACAAAAGATTATGGAATAGATCTTTACTCTGCTTCAGAGCCGCGCATATCCAAAGAGTTGTTCTTACACTTCCTGAGTAAAAAACTTGGGATGGAAAAGAATGATATCAGAGACATGCGTACTCCTCGGACACATATAGTTTTAGCTGATTGTATACTTCCTTACGTTAAGTTTACAACACCAAACTTCCAAAAGCTTCATGACTTCTTTAAGAAGACTGTTATAACATCTACCAAGGACGGGTTTAAGTATTCCGTAACCAACCGCGGTGTTAAAACAGACTATGGCTTAGGTGGAATACATGGTGCTGCAGAGATGGGCGTATATGAAGCCAAACCTGGCTGGGTAATAATGACCTCAGATGTAACAAGTTATTATCCTAATTTAGCCATACGTAATGGTTTTCATCCAGAACATATTAATCAGAAAGCTTTTTGTGAACAATATGAGTGGTTCTTTGATGAGAGAGTGAAGATTCCTAAGAGTGATCCTAAAAACTATGTGTATAAGATCATCCTGAATTCTACATACGGGTTATCTGGTGATGAGAATAGTTTCCTATATGATCCTAAGTTCACTATGCAGATTACTGTGAATGGTCAACTACTACTAAGTATGTTGTACGAGATGCTTTTAGAAGCTATCCCGGACGCCAGACCGCTGATGCAGAACACAGATGGCTTGGAGATGATGATTCCTATGAATGATGCATCAAAGTATATGGCGATATGTCATCAGTGGGAGCTCCTAACTAAGCTGCAGCTAGAACATGACGAGTATACAAAGATGATTATTGGTGATGTAAATAATTATATGGCTGTTAACAAGAAAGGAAAGGTTAAGTGTAAAGGTAGATTTGAGTGGGAAGATCTGGATAAGAAAGCTGTGGCTACTCTTCATAAGAATAAGTCATTCTTGATTATCCCTAAAGCTATCCACGCATATTTTATACACGGAACAAAACCAGAAGACTTCTTAGCAGCTAACCAAAACATCTTTGATTATTGTGCTGGTGTTAAAGCCAAAGGGGACTGGTGGTATGAAGGTAGAGACTTTATCAATAACCAGGAAGTAAAACACAAGCTTAAGAAGATTGTACGATATTATGTATCTAAACAAGGTACTAAACTATTGAAGTGTCATAACGATGGAAGAGAAATGCAGGTTGAAGCGGGTAAGTGGCGTCAGGTTGTAATGAATGAGCTTGTAAACAAACCCTTCCAGGATTATAACATAGATATGAGTTATTATTTAGAGTCTATCTACAAGGAGATAAATCAGATAGAAAAGGTGAAGAGTCGAGACTGTACCCAACTATCATTATTTTAAAAACAAAAAAACAAACAACATGCCTGTTAAGATAGAATTCACAACAGAACAACTGATGCGACAGACACCTCTTCCACAACATGGGAAGAGTTACACAGTCATATCTCACGGGGACGTTATTGATCAAACCAGATCTCAGTTAAGTGCTGCAGGGTTTAACATCACTAACGAGCTCTATAAAACCAACTTGAACGGAGAAGTTGCTCAAGGTATATACCATCTAGATTATGGGAATGATCCTGATATGACTCTTATGTTTGGTTGGAGTAACTCTTACAACAAAACTATGGCCTTCAAATGTGCTATAGGTTCACAAGTGAGAGTTTGTATGAACGGTATGGTTGCCGGTGATCTGGCTAAATATCGTAAGAAACATCGTGGATCTCAAGCATTATCTGAGGTGATAGCAACTATCGACTATCAGATATCCCATGCTAAAGAATATTATGAACAACTTGTGAAAGACAAAGAGATGCTAAAGAAGGTTATTCTATCTCCAGTAGAGAAAGCTAACATCATCGGCCAGCTATTTGTATCACAAGAAATCTTAACTCTTTCTCAGCTGGGCGTAGTGAAACGTGAGATGGATAACCCGAGCCATATTTATGGATCAAAAGACTCAGCTTGGGATCTTTATAACCACGTTACATTTAGCTTGAAGGATTCACATCCTATGTCCTATCTGGACGATCATCAGAAGGTGCACAAGTTCTTTATAGATGCATATGGTGGACTAGTAACTCCTCAAGTTACAGCTCCAATCATAGTTCCAAACTACGAAACTATAAACATCAAAGAGCATGCTCATGATCCTGGTGTAATATTTTTATAAACACATGGGGACTTCGGTCCCCTTTTTATTTTTATGGCCGAAGAATTAAGTGAAAACAGTGTCTCTAATCTATTCGCATGTGTATTAGAACATCTTAAGTGTATAGAGTTGAGGATAGAAGCGGCTAAAGGACTCACTAGTCAAAAGCAAAAGTATGCTTTAACTAAAGCATTACAAGCTGCTAGGTCGGCTATCAATCATGTATGTGATCTTATGCCGGATACAGCATCTGTAATGGAGGTTAAGAAGCATCTTGATAGACCAGACCTTGTTTATCTAATGCTCATCACCGAAGAGATGTTCCGTCTTCCGGGTGAGGATGTAGAATATGTCATAGAAATGACTAGAGATCATATAGAAAAGAAGTATGGTAAAATACCCGAAGTGCCAGACAACAGGGAAAACTAGATACCCTACGCCTGGTGACGCGTTAACCGCGATAACACAATTAAAATCCACTCCTCGTTATTACGACTATATGACCGGTAAGCGGTATAATCGTAGAAAAGGAAAGGTGGAACAATGTCGCTATTATTCATGTAGAGTTTGTCATGGTTATCATCTAACCAAATGGGACAGCTTTAGTAGTGAGAGATATAGCAAAGATTATATGGACGGAAAAAAACGTTCCCGAGGACTCGTTGTGAGGACCACGGAAAAAGTAGTGGAAGACTGGAAAAAGGATTCTCTTCCTTTTCCAAAAGATTTAGTAATAGATAAAATGAATAACAATGAGCGTATTATATAAAAAAGATTCAAAGGGTAAAATAAGAGTGTTACATATCACTGTAGAAGGTGATGAACTTGTGCAAAAATCAGGATTATTAGATGGAGCTTTAGTAGAAGCTAGAAAGAAGTGTACTTCAAAGAACGTAGGAAAGATAAATGAAACCACTCCAGAGCAACAAGCTGAGTTTGAAGCGAAGAGTAAAGTGTTTGAAAAGCTAAAAGAAGACTATTTTGAAACAGTTGATGAAGCTATGAACATTCAGGTGATACTTCCTATGTTGGCTAAAGACTATAAGCTGTTAGGTAAAAAGATTAAATGGGGAACAGATGATGTATATGGTCAACCAAAACTAGATGGTATGCGTGCTTTAGGAACAACTGGTCCTAACGCTACACTCACCAGTAGAGATGGTGGAAACATAACTACATGTCCACACATCATCAGCGCCTTACAACAGATCCCTGCAGGACACACTCTTGATGGAGAGCTCTACGCTCATGGAGAATCTTTCCAGGAAAACATGAGACTTATTAAAAAGAATCGTGGAGCTGATACAGAGAAGGTGAAGTTTAACATCTATGATGTTGTTAAACCTACATGGAGCTTTAAGAACAGATATGAAACAAGTATTTTTGAGAACATCCCACACTTGGTGAAGGTTCAAACAGTATTTCTTACATCTGAAGAAGATCTTAAAAGCTATCATGGTATTAATATCGCTACAGGATATGAAGGAACCATGGTGAGATGGGGAGAAGAAGGATATAAGCTTAACGGAAGAAGTGAAAATCTTTTGAAATACAAAGACTTCAAAGATATATCTTTGCCAATCAAAGACATCGAACCGGCATCAGCTAGACCTACATGGGGAGTTCCAGTGTTTCATTGGCCAGGCGCTCCAAACGATGAGCTTAGAGCTGGACTTAAGTTCTCTCACAAAGATCGTGAAGAGTTTTTGGCTAACAAACAAGCTTACATTGGTAAGACAGCTGAGCTTAGATTCTTTGAATACTCAGAAACAGGTGTACCTAGGTTCCCTGTTATGGTTGGAATAAGACTTGATAAATAAAAAACATACAACATGATTATTGGATTAAACTCTTATGGAGGTGTAGGAAAAGACACTGTAGGAAAGATTATACAACATCACTTATCTAAAGATAAAGATATCTCTATAGAAGAGATTCTAAAAAATCCTTTAGATCATAATTGGTGGTTAGAAGAACAATCTGGATGGGAGATAAAGAAGTTTGCTGGAAAGCTAAAACAAATAGCTTCTATTCTTACAGGAATACCCGAACATATGTTTGAGGATCAGGACTTTAAGAAGACAAACCTTCCTAGTCAATGGGATAAGGTGATGTTAGAGAAAAGATTCTTTCCTAAAGAAACACTTCATGTAGAAGACATCCGACCCATGACAGTGAGACAGTTTCTGCAGGAACTGGGAACTGATGCTATGAGAATGGGGTTACATGATAACGTATGGGTAAACGCACTCATGGCGGATTATCATTGTGTCCCAGCGGATTTAGCTCCAAATGGTTGGGATTGTCCAAACTGGATTATCACTGATACTAGGTTTCCTAATGAAGCTGAAGCTATAGAATCTAAGGGTGGAATTATTATTCGTATAGATCGTCCTGGTGTTAAACCAATCAATAATCATCCAAGTGAAGTGGGACTGGACAATTGGAACTTTAAGTACAAGATACTTAATGGATCCGATCTCACCAGTCTCGCCTTCACTGTGGAGAATATTTTAAAACAAGAAGGATTATGGCCTTAACAAAACACACAGCTGCTGTGAATATATATCTCAAACAAAAAGCTACATGCGATGAGATATACCTATTCATACAAACTATAAATAAAAGACTAGCTCAAGGTTTTTCAGGAGAAGACACTTCCACTGTTGATTGGTCAGTTTTAGGAAGTAATCCAGATGGATTAAGTCCCTTAGTTATTTCTCATATACATAAACGTGAAAAGTTTAGCGCTGTAAAACAGCATAAGGATGAGACAGGTCTTGGTTTAAGAGAAGCTAAAGACTGTGTAGAAAGATATTGTGAAATAAATAAACTAGGTGAAACATGGGCGGGATAGGAAAAGATTATACAAATACAAAGGTGACCATGGCTGAAGAACAGTTTTGTATGTACAAACTGGGAATGACTGGGTCAGGTATAACAGCGTTGATAGACGCTATATTTAAACTCGATACACAACATCGAGCTAAAATAGCTTTGGGTTTTCCAGAGCTGGTTACAGTGATTAACAGGTTTAACTTCGAGAATGGATATTGGAAAGATCTTGTTAGTCGTTGGAATGAAGAAAACCACAACCATCAACTATTTGCCTAATGGGTAAGCTAGATTCTTTAAATGATGTATATAAAGACACTTGTATAAAGGTGTATGATCCCGAGGCTACTCCTAAACTTATTGCTGTTTATGAAAACTTCAATAAAGCTGGGGGTCGCCTAGGTATTACGCCTAACTTAGTACAAAAGAAGTGTGTAAGTAAAACAACAGTTTATTCACCAAACTTAGATAAGATGGTGAGTGTGAGACTAACGCGAACTCTTCCTGAAGATGTAGAGCGTATTGAAAAAACAAGAAAATATTTAAAACTATGAGTAGAGTGAGCTTTGACTTTGATAAGACGCTTAGTAAAGAGCATGTCCAGAAGTATGCTAAGGAGCTGATTATGCAAGGTCATGAGGTGTGGGTTACTACATCCAGATATGATGAAGCACATATACATCTCTACAATAGAGCAGACTGGACAGAAGCTGGACAAGAAGATCTTTGGGAAGTGGTGGATAGACTTGGTATCCCAAGGTGGCATGTTAGATTTATGAACATGGAACCTAAGTGGACCTATTTAGATAGAACACACTTTGTATGGCATCTTGATGATGATGAAGTGGAACTCTCTAATGCAAGACACCATGGATGTAGTGTACCAATGATTCAAGTACAATCTGGTGGATGGAAACAAAAGTGTGACAGATTATTAAAAAAGAAAGATGGTAGCCAAACCACTGAGTAGAGAGTTTCTTTTAAACAGAGGATATTGTTGTAACAATGGTTGCACAAACTGTCCTTATAAAACTAAAAACATGGAAGATAAAAAGTATTATACCCCAGCCATAGAAGACATACGTGTTGGGTATGAGTGTGAGTGGAATACTCATGCTGATCCAACACAGATTGACCAGTTTACTAGATGGACACATCATGTATTCACTGTAGAAAGTTTAGAAAACTATGGGATAGAGTGTATGAGAAAAAATATGAAACACTTTAGAACTCTATATCTAACTAGAGAACAAATAGAAGCTGAAGGTTGGACACATACAGGTGGTAATCTATCAAGTGTTTCACGTCAAGACTATGAAAAGAGTGGTGTTGAGATTGAGTACTGGGAGCTTAATCAAAATCTTGTAGTTAAAAGAAAAAACCTATACAGAGATGGTTCTGGTAGATATGATGGATACATTCAATACTTTAAAGGTAAGTGCCCATCCATCAACGAGTTTAGAACTATTTGTAAACTATTAAATATTAAGTAACATGATATTATCAGACAAGACAATTAAGAAAGAGATCGAAGCTGGGAACATAATTATATCCCCCTTTGATGAAAAGTATATAAACCCAGTGAGTGTAGATTTAACTCTAGCTCCACAGTTTAAAATTTATAAACCAGGTGTATTAGATCCACGTAGACCTAATGATGTAGAAGAACTAACTATTCCTGAAGAAGGTTATGTTTTACTACCAGGTGAAGTGTATCTGTATGCTGTGAATGAAAGAATAGGTGTTAAGGGTAACATTAGAGCCAAGGTAGAAGGTAAGTCTTCTCTTGGTAGACTAGGACTCTTTATACATGTCACTGCAGGGTTTATTGACCCAGGCTTTGAAGGTAGTTTAGTATTAGAACTAGTGGCTACAAGACCTGTCATAGTATATCCTAACATGAAGATATGTCAGATAGAGTTTGCCAGAGTGGAAGGTGAAGTGGAAGAAAGCTATGACCAAAAAGCTGGATCCAAGTATCATAACCAAACTGGAGTACAAGAATCGTTAATGCATAAAAACTTTGAACATGAGTAGGGAAACATTACCATTAGATCCACTAGGTTATGAACATATAGAGTTAACACCTAGTTGGCATAATGGTGTACCAACAACAGAAAAACCAAAAGAAAAAAAGGATTCTAATCCTCTAGCTAAGCCAAGTCCTAGATTTTTCTTACATGATGAGACCATAGCTTGGTTACAAGATAATATGAAGATTGGTCATACAGTACATCTATCCGCAGCTAGAGGAACATATGTTAGTAAGCTCGCATTAAATGGACAGTTCTATAATAGTATGACCGCTCATTTAGAAATAAGTGTAGCTGGTGTTCCTATTTGTGAAACACATATAACATTACCTTTAGATGGTTACACTAGCGCTATAGAAACACTTGTAAATGTTAACGAAAATCTTATGATAGCTGTTACCAGACATGAAGAAACAATAGACAAGTTACAAGCTGAAATAGAAACATTAAAAAACCAATATGAAAGCAACAAAGCTTAAAAAAGCCCTTTACTTGGACGATAATAGAACGCCTACAACAACTATACCTGGCTATGAAGAATGGCAGGTGGTAAGAAACTATGATCAGTTTGTAGATTGGATTAAGAAGAATGGGATACCAGATCTTATATCTTTTGACCACGATCTTGCAGATGAACATATGGATGACTATGCCACACAGGTGGGACTCATAGGTCATCAGTTTCCCAAGTATGAGGAGTACAAAGAAAAGACCGGGCTCGAGTGTGCTCGTTGGCTTATAGAAGAATATTGTCAGCCTAACAAAGTGATGTTAAAGGCATGTTCTGTACATAGCCACAACCCTGTCGGAGCGGCTAATATACAAAGCTATATTAACGGCTTTAAAAAACACATGGATCAACCACAGGATTGTTTTCTTATGAAACATCCTTTTACGACAGACTAATGAAAAGGGAGTCATTTTGTGACTCCCTTTATTTTTACTTGATTCTTTGTCCATATTCAAATGATTTGACCGCGTCAGCTGGATGGAATGTTTTACCACTATATCCACTAAATGATCTGACAAGTTCGTGTAGTAGTTTAGAATCTCCTTTATCTCCAAGACCACCTTGGTCTGTATCTTTTTGATAATAAAGATCGTTCTCAAAGAAGTTAGATCCAGGAATAGCGTGTGCAGCTTGTTTAGCTAACAAACTAGTCATGTAGAACATCTGAGTTGTTTCTGACAGAATAAGCGATGGGTTAGAATAAAGTCTTTTCAACTCGTTCAATCCCATATCAGGAGCCGGTATAAACTGTTCTGTTTCAGATTTAAGTTTTAACAACTCAAACACCATAGCCTGATTGGCCCAAGATGTTCTTCTTAGTTTCTTCATCTTATCCTTATCATTCTCGTTATACCCACCTATAAGTGTGTATGCAGCCATACATGTAAGAATAATACCTACATCTGTTAGGGTTCTTTTGATAGCTCTCTTTTCTCTATCTGAATAGTTTTCCCAGTTTATAATATTTTGTAGACGGAAATGCATCAGATCTTTACCCATAGTTTTACAGAAGGTGATATAAAATCCTTCTTCTGTACTCATACTCTCGTAGTTTTCTCTTAATGTACCTAGTCTATTAACACCCAATGGAATAACGTGCTTTCTAAAGAACGTAGCCATCTTACCAAGAGATGTTTTCTCAATATATGTTTTATCAAACTTATTATATGATCCGTTGATTCTCTTTTGCATAGAGTGAAGCTTAGCCACTACATTACTAAAGTCTTTAGATCCTAGTTCAAATACATCTTTAAACTGAGCTTTTACAACCAGCTTACCATCTTTCATTTCAAAAAGATCTAACAGATTATGTTCCAGCGCATCAAAAGCTTTTATAGCTTCAAGCTTTTTAGCAGAGATTTCTTTTATAGACATATCAGATATATCTCCCATGTGTTTGGTTATAAATGATTCTCTGTCTACCACTTTACCATCAGACACTTTGTTGTTTAGCATATAAGCTATGAAGGTACTCATCTGGATTTCCCACTCACCCCACATCTTACCAGCGTATACACCAGCATGTAATATATTGGCAAACTTGTTAAAGCTTGTTTTATGTCCATACTCATCATCAACCTCTCCCTGTATAGGATCAAAGTATTCCATGATTTGTCCCCAGAATGATTTGTTTCCCACTTTAGAATAGTCATTCATCATATCTTTTATAGGAGTTCCATATTTAGAAGATCCCATATATATCATGTTCTTTGCATCTTTATATCCATTAAGGGTTATAGTGTTTCCTCCCACAGCTTCTACAATGTTTTGTACATGACCTGATAGTAAGTTTGTCATCCAGTTGAATGGAGCAAACCCAAGAGTGGTAAAACTAATCATTCTCATCATCTTATTTACCACTTTCTGAGAGTTAACACCCAACACCTCATATCCTTTGAAGGATTCTTCGTTAAACATAACACTGTTTACAAAGCTTTTTAATACTTCTAAACGAGTGTTGGTTCCGCTATTAATCTTTTGAGTCATATCTGGAAGATATTTCTTAAAGATTTTATTAGCTATTAGGTTATTTGCTTCACTTTTAGGTTGATTACGTTCGTCACCTAACATTTTTTCCAAGCCATTTAACATAGCCATCTCCTGGTCAAGTTCTTTTTTACGATTGGTAGCAGCTACATAGTTTAATACTCCTCCCCATACGTCATAACTGGCGTTATCAGCTTCTCCTTTTGTACTATATCTTACAGGAACAAACTTGTATTCATTGTTATCCATAGTGGCTAAGTGTGAATACTCTGTGGTTTTAGAAGAATGTATTCCTTCCTGGTCCACATCCTGTTCTGTAGACGTAACCGAACGCTTAATACCTTGCCATATACTGTTTCCTTTTTCTATAAAGTTGTTACCGCGACTTTCAATTGTTCTTTCTCTTCCATGTTTTTCTAAGAAAGGAACAGCAAGACCAAGTCTTTGAGAAACTTCTATACCTTCTTGCGCATCTAACATTGACTTATGAATAAACAATAGGTTTTCATAGTCCACTTTTTCTTTTTCAGAAGCTGTTCCATTAGTGTATTTATCTCTTAAACTAGTGAAGTCTTTGTTTAGATATGGATGTTCTTTACCATATTCTTTTTTATACTGTTCAGCGTTCTTTGGTTTGAATCTACCTTGAACATCTTTATTGTCAGTGTTTTTAAGTAACACTTCTTTACCATTAGCATCTGTGTAAGATTCTTTAAGAGTTCTTTGATAGAAATGATTGGCTGGTTTTCTAGTGATATACTTGTCTATAGGCATATTACGTTTCCAACTCCATATAGGATTTCTAATCTTAGAACCAAGTGTCTCACCAGTTTCAGGATCTTCGTATACAATCTTATCAATGATGTTGTGGTTGTTTATAAACCATTCACTTTTTTCAAAGTCTTCATACATCTCTGGGTTATTCATAAACTCTTCGTATGTTACGTTGTTTGCTTCAGCAAAGTTTCTTCTTTGTTTATCAAGCTCTTCGTAATAATACTCAGTTATTTCTGTTTTACCCATCTTGTAAAGCTCATTTAAAAGATCTGTCATCTCATCATACTTCTCAGCATAATCAGGATCGTTATCTATTCTATCTTGTAAACGGTTTTTACCTTCTCTTATAAGCTCATTTAATCTTTCACGATCGTAAGCTTTATCATTATACTTTAAAAAGTTTATCTGGTTGATTTCTTCTTTTTCAGCAGCTGTGTTACCGTTCATGATGAAGTTATCCAGGTTTTGACGTTGTGTAACTATCTCAGCCTCAATACGTTTTATCTTTTGAGCTACATCAGCCGGCATGTTTTGTCCTCTGATATATCCATCAGCATCTTTATAAGGTTTAGCTAAAACACTAAGCTCTCTATAAAGCTCATCCATTTTAACAGAAGCCTCATCGTTATTATTAATCTCTTTTATACGATCTAAGATTTGTTGTCTACGAGTGTAATACTCATCACTGATAGCAAGACGAGTGTTCTTGGCCATCCAGGCTTCGTATTCTTCGCTTCCTTCACCATATTTTAACTTCATCTCTTGTTGTTTATGATTAAACAAGTCAGTAAGTTCTACATAGTCATAAAGAAGTTCTTTGTTCTTATCGTATTCCTTTAAAGCCTCAGCTATCTTTAAAGCCTCTCCTGTTTTAGGAAGACCATTTTCATCATTACTTTCTTTTAAAGATGAGATTTGTCTAAACAGATCCATACGTTCTTGAAGATCTTCATCAGTCATATTACCTGAGCTTATATCTTCATCACTGTAACCACCGCGTCTTTGTACAGCATTTATCTTATCATAGATATCAGCGATAAGTTCACGTATAGTTGTTTTATTACCGGCATGAGTTACCTCTTTATCTAAGACACTTGTTAGTTTAAAGTATTCATTGGTAAAGTTACTCTCAAAGTATTTCTGTTCAAAGTTCTTTATAGCTAGTTTAGCCGCTTTGATTTTGGTTACATCCTTTTCTTCCTCGGCTTGTTTTAGATTATACTTAAGCTTATTATAATCAGCGTAAAGTTTTTCATGGTATTCGCTCTTAAAGTATGACACATTCATCTCTTTACCTGTAGATGCATTAAACTCTTTAGCTTCGTATACAAGGCTTTCGTTTATCTTTTTGATATCAAGTCCTCTACCATAAAGTTTAGCTCGTTTATCGAACTCAACACTTAAGTTATCTTTGAACTCTTTGTTCATAAGTCTCACTCTATCTAATACAGCTTTAAGACGTTTGGCAACACTCGACAAAATTATATCAGGGTTTGATATAGTGGCAACAAACTTACCCCAGAACCAACCAACATCTCCTCTGTTCCCTTTTATCACCTCAGCTATTGATTCTTTAGAAGGAAGATTTTTTATTCTTTCTTCATACATCTTTGTTAATTTCTCATCACCTCTTTGTTTAGCAGCTATCATGTCTTCTGTATAAAGTCTTCTCATGTTTTCTAGATCATCTGGAGAAAACTCACTTAACATTATATCTGTTACATCTCCAAATATACTATCTACATATTGACTCTTTATACTAGTAGTGATACCAATCATATCGGCCAATCTTTTTACTAAAGGATTATCTAAGTCAGCACTATCTAAGTGACCTAACATCTCTTTAAACATTGTCTCATATCCTGTTACAAAGTCATTCACCTTTTGTAACTCATTGATACGCTGCACTGCAGACTTCTCGTCAACAGCTTTGAGTTTACGTAGACGATCAAACTCTTTAGCTACAGTTTGTATAATACCTACAGATGAATCTATAAGCTCTAGGAAACCTTTTTGTACATTTAAGAACTTGGTAGCATCATCAAAGTTTTCAAAGTTGTTAAGAATAGTTCTTACCAGATCTCTCTGAGTGTCCACTCTGTTTGTTTTGGATGTCTTGTCAGTGAGAAGATCATATATAGTGTTTATATTCTTGTTCTTTTTAAAGTGTTCGTAGAGTTGTTGTAATCTTGTAAGCGCTTTAGTAAAGCTTTCTTTCATGGAGTCATTACTGATGTCATCTAGAAGCTTTGTACGTTCATCTTCAATCGTCATCTTCTTAGATTTCTTAGATGCATCCATGGATTTATCTGCTATGTTAAACAGATAAGATCCTATTTTATCGTTGTAGGAGATAGGGTCGGCAACAAAAGCTTTTACTTCTGTCACTTTACCTTCAGCGTTTGTTCTATATGGTACACCAATAATGTGTAATCCACCTACACGAATTCCGGCCTCCATCAATAAGTTCTTATATAAAGAAAGTTGTTGTGTGTACTTCTGATTTAAACTACGTCTGGTATCAGCTAGTCCCGCTAATATCGCTGGGTCTTTTTTAATACCAAACTTAGAAAGTTCTCTTGTAACCTGCTCAAACTCAGCTTTGATATCAGCTTGGTTAAACTTGTGTTCTCTTAAAAACTTTGTTTTAAAATCATACACCTCAGCTGTACCATCAGGACGTATAGCTATTAAATCTATAACCCCACCAACAGTTCCGTTTCCAACTTCCACCTCACTCATTAATACAGATCCATCTTTCTGTAGATCTTGTATCAATCCTCTTATACCAGTATCTTTTAATCCTTTACCATAGATGAGACCCATAAGAGTTTTCTTATCCATAAACTGATAAATTATCGGATCCAGATTATCCAGATCGATTTCTTTATCCATGATGATACTCTCAACAATAGTGTGCACAGCTGTACCAAACAATGTCTTTTGTTTGTTTTGACTAGCTTGTACTATTTGTTTAGCTATACCTGCAGGAAGAACTTTTAACAGATCTTCCACTGTTTCTTTTGTAGTGTCGTTTAACAACTTCTCTGTAAAGTAGTCAAGTAAAACTTTTGCTTTATATTTTTTTATAAGCTCTTCTTCATCTTTTTTACCGCTTACAGAATCGATATAGTTTTTTATCTTTGGAGAGTCTTCTCCTATAATATCCGGAAAGAATTGTTCAAAGTTATCGAGAATGGTTTCTACAGTTTGCATATGATCTAGCTCACTATAAAAGTCAGATCCTAAAACCTGTGTTACAGATCTCATAACAATACCATCACTTGTCACTGTTGCGTGATGTGTTAAGATATGATTACTTTTATCAAAGTTTATAGCTGCGGTATGAGCTAATATGGCATCAAGTGTTTTCTTTTGTGCTTCGTTAGCTGACTGGGCCTCGTAGAAACTCTTTGTTTCATCAGCTAACTGATTATAAAGCTCAGAAGAGTTTAAGTTCATATTTAAAAGACTAATGTCTTTACTATAAAACAAGTCTTCTAGTTTTTCAATAGCTGTTTTTTGAAGCGTAAGACTCTTTATAAAGTTTAGTATTCCATCTATAAGTGTAGATAACCATCCGTGGTCTTTAGATTTCATACGTGAAGCCAGCTCTTTAGCCAGAGCTTCTTTTTTTATCTTGGTAAAGTTTGGTTTACCATCAACCTGATAGTTTGGATTGTTCTTATATTGTTCTAATGTTTCTCCATAAACAGATTTGTTTCTAATCTTATCAAGAGCTTCTAATAAAGCTGGATGATCTTGAGGAAGCATTTCTAAGAAGAAGTGTAAAGCTTCTTCTGGAAGCGCCACATCCTTCATACCAGATTGTATCTCAACCATCTTTTCAGCCATGTTAGCCACCCCGTTAGATCCATGACGGGCAAGTACATCAGATCTTTCTTGTATAGGAACACCAATCCTATCAAGAAACTCTTCAGCAAGTTCTGTAGCATTCATCTGTTTAGATGATTTAAGCTGAGCCACTTCGTTCCATTTATCTATAGAGTCTTGAGCAACTGTTACATACCCATTGTCATATTCTAACACAGGTCCATACTCATTAGTGTACTGACCTAGCTTTTCAGCCACATCTTCTCTATCAGCTAACTGATACCATGTCTTACCTCTATCCTGTATAGGAGATCCTGTAAGAAGATTGTTAGTTTGTAGTGTACTGAATACGGTTTCCTGAGATAACATGGGCATATTACGAAGCCCTTCTAACAATCCTTTGTTAGTTAGTAGTTCTCTAGCTTCAGCTTCTGAAGGGATTTGGTCACCATTACGTATAAAAGCTAACATAGCTTGTTTAGCTCCAATAGCAGCTGAAAGTTCTTTCCACTCTTTAGTGTTTTTATTAGGACAACTAATCATATTATTTTTGTTTTACTCACACAGCAGGTCTCTAAGAAACTCTTCTATGGTTTGATTTCCAATCTTTTCTTCGTTATAAGAAAACTCCCAAACTTTAAACAACTCTTCTTTTGTCATACCAAGTTGACGTTGGTATTCTTCTATGTCGATATTGTTTTTAGTAGTGAAGTCTTCTATACGTTCGGATGTTGTTTTACTATTCAAAGATACAACATTTTTATCAGCTTTTATAGGTTCAGCTTCTTTTACAGGGTTTGTTTTATCAGAAGGTTTAATCACTTCAAACTCTATAGCTGCAGCTCCAGGTCTTGTGAACTTATCAGTCACTTTAACATCCTCTTGTCTCCAACCTTCTTTTTCCCATGTACCTCTCCATCCTGGTGAGTTTTTAGGATGTATAGCAGTCACTCTAGCGTATATCACTTTAGTAGATCCATCAGCAGATGTTCCTATGTTCTTAATAATATCGCCCACTTTTACAGAATACTTTTCCATCTCACTACCAGATCTTGTTGTTCTGGTTCTTAATCCAGCCTCAATCATATCTATAGAGTGTGGAGCAGGACCCAACACTTTCTTTACAGCATCACTAGCTTCTACTAAAGAACCATTACTATCTATTCCTGACACTTTGTTTTGTGGAATAGTTGCAGCAATAGGTCCTTCAGGAATAACTTCAGGTTTCTTTTGTTCTTTTTCTTTTTCAGATTTAGAAGCCCACGCTAAAGATGTTTCTTCAGAATACCACTTTCCTCTTTTAGATATCTCTCTTGTTAAAGATGCGTCAGCTTTTAAACCAAATATCTCAGGGTTGTTTAATCGAAACTTACTATAAAATTTATTCAACATATTTTCTTTCTCATCTGTAGATAGTTTGTTATACTCATCTACAGCTGATCCATAAAGTTTGTTTACAAGTGATGCAGGTACAATAGACATATAGCTGTAGTCTGTTGTGTTCATCCCTGATTGGAATATAGAATATAACGCAAGGTTTTTAAAGAACGTTGATATGTCTTTACTTTCTTGTAGCTTAGTTATATCTTCAAACTGTTGAATCATTTGTTCTTTCTCAACAGGGTTTGCACTATTCTCTAGTATTCTAAAGCTTTTTATCCTACTATTCTTTTCTCCTTTTTCTAAGATGATGTTTCTCACCATAGGAAACTGAGCGGCCAGATCTTCAAAGTCTTCGGAAGTTCTTATAGCTTCCCATTGTTTAACAAGTGTATCTCCTTGTACAAGGTCTAATAAGTACTCATTTAAGGACTTATCTGTACCAAATGTTTCTTTAAAGTATTCTTTTCCAGACTCAGACTTGTCAAAGTAGTTTTGTAAGATGTAGTTCATCATATCATTTTTAGCGATACGAGCCATCTTCATAAGATCATCATCAACTAAAAACTTTCTAAACTCGTTAGCCATATAGTTTTTAAGTAGTAATCCTTTATCTAAAAGAAATCTATTCAACCTATCATTGTTTCTTACAGGGAACAGTTTTTCCAGTATACTCTTTATATCATCTGATACATTTAGAGGAGCAATAATACTAGAACTGTACATACGTTTTATAGATGATGGAGACAATACATTATTACCAGCTGTAGCTATTAAGTATTGTTGTTCTCTTTGATATATATCAAATGTATTAGAGAAAGGACTTGTATCATACTTTAATACTTTTTGAGCTTCCGATATACTATTTGATTGAACCTTCATGTTTTCTAGTTCCAACAAATAAGCTATCTGTAAGAGCTTAGTATTAGGTGATAATGTTTTTATATTTATGTTTTCATTCTTCACTTGTTTAAACAACTCGTCACCGGTAAAATACTTAGATAGTGTATCATGTAATTTAGGAAGCTTACTTAAAAGATACTCATATATACCTTGTCTTTTTCCATACTTTTTTTCTTCTTTTTTAGCTTCGTCATCACCAAGATCTGCAGCTTTTTTTATATCTGGGTCTAAATCATATCCAAGTTGTTTTAAAGTGTCTTTTAAAGCCAAAGCTCTCACACCTTCTGTAAAACTTTCTTCACCTTTAACAAACTTGTTTTGATATGTAGATAATGTTTTTATGTATTGACGTACGCCAGGTTGGTTCATCAGTCCCAAAATCTTTTTTGTCGACATACCCATGTATTTCATATAGAACATGATTGGGCTCAACTCTGTTACAACGTTCACAGCAAATACATAGTCATCCTTAGCGGCATCAACGAAGGCGTTAATAAACTCACTAAAGAACTCACTTTTTAATACGCCATCCTCATCATATATTTTTGAATAATCTATAGATTTAAAAAGAAGGTTGCTCTTTTCTACAGACCCTTCTACGTTAAAGAAAGATATAATGTTTTTTTCTTTAAAGAAATCAATGTTTGCGTTAGCCTTTCCACGTTGGAACATTACGTTAAACGTGTTAGCGATCGCTGCGATACCAAGATCTGATTTACCTTTTAAAAGACTTATAAACTTATCTATGTTTATATTACGGTTTAGAATGTCTGTGTTAGCAAAATCGGTCTTCTGATGTTTGTCATCAGAATTCATAGGTTTACCTAGCAACTTATACAACTCATCCACATAAGGCATGATGTGAAAGTTGTCAGAAGGTGTAACAAGTTCTACATAGTTAGACGGATGTAAAATGATATCCGCCATAGTGTTGTAAAGTTCGTTTTGTATACCAGCTTTTAATCTTTCATAGTTTTTAGGATCTTTAAGTTCTTCAGCTGTATATGATGTTTTTGCTGCTCCTCCTTGTTTATACAAGTTTGGATAGAAAACAAACATCTTATCAATATCAAAGTCAGATCCTGATTTGATAACACACTCACTTGGCATAATAATGGCGTCACCCACTGACGCTGGAAGAAACTCAGCCACTTGCATAACATCCGTAAAGTTTCTACCCTGTGTAGGAATACGATAAGCAACTAGTTGTAAACTTCGATTGTTTTGTTTCATCCAGTCTTCATTCTTTAACGCTTCGTTTAAACGTTCGATGGTATCTATTTTAGAACCATCTGGATGTTCTAAATTCAAAAGGTTTAACCACTGACCAGTGAGTCCTATCTTAACCTGCATAGGTTTAACAACCGTTTTACCATTTTCTTCTACAACATCGTAATACTTAAGTTCTTTGTTACCAAAAGTTTTAAGAGCTGCGTCAGACGCAGCTTTGTTAAACTTGTCTATTTTTTCAGATCCTGTAATAGCCATCTGAGTTAACATAGATCCGTTTGTTTTATATCGTACCGCTCTATTGTTAATAGCTGATATAATAATCCCTTCTAATACCTGAGCTTGTATAGTGGCATCTAAAGGTATTTCAAACTTACCAGTGGCTTCGTCATACTTAAGTGCTTTACGTACGTTTGAATCCTGGTTCTTTTTGTTTATCTCTTTAAAGAAATACTCAACCAGTTTATTCATATCACCTATCTGCAGCTTACCATCATTACGAGTTATACCCATCTCATTGTAAAGAGATGTCTTTTCTAGTTCTGTAAGATGAAATATATATCTGTTATAATTATCATAGTGTTCTTTAAACTCAGCTTTATCAAGGTTCATCATGATCAGCTTTCTTATCTGTGAACCAAATATAGCATGGTCATGTATCTCAGCATCTATAGCTAGCTGCTCTTTAAAGTGATTAAAGAAAAGCTCTTGTTCTGATTTAAAAGTTTGTTCTGGTTTAAACGCCAGTACACTTCTTTCAGAAGGATTATTTTCATCATACTCACTATAATAACTATCTTTAGCTTTAGGGCTTTCTGTTTTAGATCCACTCTCAAACTTAACATAACCCACACCGTTATACTCCATTCTTTTAGCAAGATGTTCGTCAGCGGTTCCTTTTATGTTTGTAGGAATTAGTGGTTGTAAAGAGAACTTATCAAAGATGGGAACATACATCCCATAGTTGTTATTATCCGGTCCTGAGTATTGAAACTTCTTAGGAGGAAAATATACGGCTTCTAAAGGATCATAACCAACATCATCTCTTTGTTTTATATACTCAAGACGCTTTGTTGGATCTGTTTCATTCTCAGCTAGTTCATTAAAGTGAGCGTAGTCTACAATCTTTTTATAGACACGTTCTTGGTCTGAGCTCCATTGACCAGTTAATATGTTCATGGTACGGTAGAAGTCAAAAGTACATTTACCTTGACCATCTGCTTCTGTACCACCATACTTGTCCGTTACAACTTTTGATAAAGAGTTTTTAAATAACTCTTTCATCTTTTCAGACAAGTAGTTAAGTCCTATAAGTTTATTTACGTTCTCAACTATCTTAGTTGAATAAGGACTTTTGAAGTCAACATCTTTTAAAACAGCTGAACGATATGACTTACTTACAGATTGTCTTGTCAAAGCTTGATCTCTTTCTGCAGCGTATTGTTTTCTTAGTTTTTCTTTGTCTTGTTCTGAAGCTTTAGATGTCTCTATTGTTTTTAACTTTTCCTGGTAAACTCTTTCAATAAGTCTTTTAGCCGCAAGGTTTGTGTTAGCTCCATACTCGGTTGACTGGTCATTTAAGTTGTTAATGATGTTCTCATCTATAAATGTAAAAATACCAGTGGCTGAATCTTTAGATGCTCTCTTATGAAAGTCTTTAAAGAATATAGGATCTCCAAAGAACAACTTCATCTGTTCAATGTCAGTGACAAATGAGTTTGCTAAATAATATCTAGCCGCGTTTTCAAAGGATATGTTTTTGTTCCAGAAGTTATTATTTATTTCTTTAGCTTTAGCAAACTTACTAATGAACGTTTCTACAACACCGTTTGTTCCTTCAAAATATTTTAAAATATCTTGTCTTATGTTTTCTTTATAAGTATCAACATCATCTACAGATTTAATCAATCCTTTTGTTTCTGTAGAAAGTATCTTATCAAAGTAGCTCCAGTTTTTTAATATAGCTGCTCCAGACACTTTATACTTTTGTAAAAAATCTTCTTCTTTAGCAAGACGTTTCATCTCTACAGTGTCCTTCAAAGCATTTGTTACATACTTTAAAAAACTATCACTTTTGAATATAGTGCTATACTCAGATATATTTCCTAATGGTTTATTTACAGGTATGATAGTTTTACCTGAACTTACAACTGGTTTTCCTGTTAAAGGATCCATGTAATAAGAAACAGATATACCAAGATCTGTAGACTTATCTCCCAGTCTCAACATACTGTTATAAGCTGTTGATGAGAAGAAAGAATGCATATCTTGTAAAAGCTTATCCACTTCATTTAGTGATGTAGATGACGCTCCTTGAGATTTCTCTCCTTCAAACTTTGTATTTAATCCACCGGTATTGTTGATAGTGATTGTTACAGGTTTACCTTTAGTCGGTGAGAATTCGTAAACACTTTTTAAAATAGTCTCACCAGGTTTTGTAGGATTAGGAACTTCTATCTTACTTTCTTGTACATACCTACGAGATCCAAAGTTTGGATCTAATGGATCAAAGTAGAAAAGACTATTAAGTATAGAACTATTACGTATAGATGGATTTGTTCTAGGATCCATCCAGAACATAGAAGGTTCTGCTAGTATACTTTCTAGAGTGGGATATGCATTAACATCAGAGTAGAACTTGTTAAGGATGGTGAAGTTGTTATGTAGTTGTATAGCGTATTGTCTATCCCCTGCAGCATTAACCATACTATAATCAACGTTGTAATCCCTGTTGTTTTTAAGTTCACGATCGATTACATCGCTGATTATGTTTGACTGTCCCTTACTCTTCAAAACTTTCTTAACCTTATAATCTCTTTTTAAAGACGTGATTAGGTTATTACTAATGGTTACTCCGTCACTTAGTTGTGTTACAAGATGATTATATAAAGCATTAAAACCACTATACTTATTATTACCCATGAACTTTGCATCACGTCTTAGGGTTTCTTCAGTCTTTTGACTAAACTGAAAACCTATGGCTTTAAGAAACTCCATCTTTCTATCTATAACATCAGGACCAGCTTTTTCTATATAGTTAGTTATCTTATCTAGATCAGTTTTATCAATCACCCATGAACCATCTTCATCTCTATGAGCTAGGTTTATTACTTCTCCTTTCTCAGCATCTACCACAACTGGCATACCGCGAAGAGCAAAGTTGGCCTGGATAACTCTTTCATATGTTCCTTTTTTACCTGTGGCTGCAGCAAACACCTTTACAGTGTCATCGCTTTCTAATGATACAGTCATTAAAGGAATAAAAGCTTTAGTAAAAGAGTTTCTAAACTTTATATAAAAGTCCATATCTTTTTTACTAGCGCCTTCTGGAAGAACTAGTTTCTTTAGTATGGCTTTATATTCTGGATTGTCTTCACTTTTTTCTTGAAGAAGCTTTACGATCTCATCCATACTTGTTGTATTTTGAAGATCGGCAAACAATCCACGTACAAGGTTAGAATAGTTTACAGATACAGTGTATCCATATTCATCAAAAGCATTGTCACCTTCCATCTGTAAACTTCTTAGATATAGTTCTATACTCTTATCTACGTCATCTACAGGATTAATCTCATTAGAAGGTTGATCAAATACCATCTTCTTTAGCATCTTTTCTTCATCGTCCGCGACATCTGATAGATCTACCATACCGTCTTCGTTCAATGAGAACTTAGTTCTAAAGTTAAACTGTGTACTGTATTTAGAAAAGTTAGCAACCACTTGGTCCCACATAGGAATAAGTGACTGTAGATTGACAGCAAAGTTCTCGTAGTCTTCTGCTGAATCAGTTAATCCAGCTTCTTTTTGAACCTTAGCAGCTTTTTTATACTCTTCTATATACTCAGGTATCAAAGTGTTTTTCACTTTACTTAAAAGACGAATGACATTACTAACCTGTATACCGGTTTTAAGATCAACTCCTTTTATAAGAGCTTTACCTTCGTGCATAAGATCGTAATACCCATCTTCAGATAAGACCCATTTAGCTCCATTAGGAGTGGGCATACGTCTTCCTGTAATAGGACTTACGTATTCATCCTTACTTTTAAACTCAGCGGGCGCTCCATTCTTGGATGCTTCTTTAAAAGCTTTTACGTCATCTTCAGATATAACATCTCTATTACTCTTTTGGTCATTAACCACTTCGACAAAGTCAAGTCCTTCTCGTTCCATAGCTCGGAATAAGAAGAACTCCACTTTACCTATTATCTTTGATAACTTATCTTTCTTAAGATTAACTGAACACTCTGCCATTATTTACAAGTTTTATCGAACACCTCATCTTGTACTGGAGCTCTGAACTTCTTCTTTGATGTATTCTTCACTCCTGTTACACCTGTTGTGTTCGCATTTTTTATATCTTCTTTTACGGTTTCTTTTATAACACTAGGATTGTCAACTAAGTTTTTGTTGGTTGTTTCTATAGGTGTTGTCTTAGGTGAAAGATCTTTAGGAGATTCAAAGTGAACCATAGAGTTATTACGCTCTATATCTTTTTGAGCAGGAATTGTTCTAATATTAGTAGCAAACCCCACTTCGTTTAATAAGAAATCTCTGTAATCTTTCTCTACAAAGGTAACGATTTTTTTACCATTTTCCTCTTTTATTATAGGGAACATGAACGCACGTTTACCACTAAGCCACTCTTGATCTATATTCAATGGTTGACGATTGATATAGTTTCTAAGCATATTAAAGACGTTCTTTTTAGGATCATTATCTTTAAAGTTTTCATCATTAATAACCCAGTTACCATTAGCATCTTTTTTAAATACAGGGAAACCTTCTGTAATATATTTACCGTTAGCATCTTTCTTACCAGTATTCACTTCTATGTTGTAGAATTCACCACCAATACGAACATTTCCCTTATAAAGGATATGTCCTAAGAAGTCTTTTAGGTTTTGTTGTACATTTAACAAGTTTGGATCTTTACTCTCAGCCATGTTTCTATATGTTTGCATCAGTTCTATGATGTAATCAAACATGGATGTGTTACGTTCTCCTGTATTAACATGAAGAGTATTTATGTTTGGTGGGTAAAGTCCTTCTCTATTTACAGCTCCATCTGGACCAGTGATATCAATCACAAGTGATCTACCATTAGGACTAAGAGTTATACTTACATGATCTTGATTTAACTGTTCTGAGAAATCATTATCGTTACTTCTTTTACGTTGAGAGTTCTTTTGTGTTAATCCACCCTGTAGATTCATCTGACCTTGACTAACATTAATCAATCTTCCTATCTGTGGATTTCCGTTCATTACCTTTTCTCTAGCGGCTTTTAAATCAGCTGCGTCTTTAAAGCTATCAAGATTAGTGTATTCATTATTATTCTTCATCAAAGTGAAATACACAATCTGGTTTTCTCCATTGTTAAGACCTTTATGATCTGATAGGTTATTTTTATCCAAAGTTCCAACCATATTACCTTTAGAATCAAATACTAAAGGATTTCCCTTATCATCAGATATATATCCGAGAACACCTTTTTCAGCGTTTTTATAACCATCATCTTCAGCAGATCCATCCCAACGTAAGTTGGCGTCATCTTTATCCATGGTGACATGATAGCCCTTAAGACTTGTTATGTCTTTTACAGATAAGGCGTTTATAACATTTCTCACCTTGTAGTAGAACTTCTTAAACTGATTAGTAAGTTTTAACTCACCTGTTTTTTCATCTACGCCAAAGTTATCTGGATTATAAGAACGTAATGCACTATCTTGTTTAGCTGTTGTATCTTCGTTTATCTTGTAATCAGCTATGTTGTCACTTTCTTTTTCTTTCGTGTAAACCACTTTAGGTTCTTCTCCTGGTTCTACTGGTTCATTTATAGGAGCGTCTTCTTCAACTTGAATATCCTCATAGAACAGTTTGTTTTCAATCTTAGTTTGTAACTCGTCAGATATGTCGACACCAAGTTCTGTTTTTAGTACACTATTGATAGTTTTTCTAATGGCTTTATAGTCTGTGTCATCTATGTTGATACCAGCTAACACATCATGATACATCTGGAAAAGTCTGTCTTCAGATATTCCTTCGTTCAAATGATCTTCCAGAGAAAATCCTCCCATCTTCTTTTCAGTAGATATCCATTTTCTTCTAACAAGATTGTTTATCTGGTCTCTATCTAGTTTACTAGCTAACTCACCATAATTTGCTACAGCTGTGACTCCGTATTCTTTCTTTAGATAATCAAGTTTAAGATCAAGCTTTCCTGACTTTTTAAATGCCCAGAACTCGCGTGTAAACTTTGCAAACATCCCTGGCTCAAAAGGAAGGTTGATATGTACTTCAGATTCTTCAGGATATCTTGTTTCATATATAGGTGCACCATTCTTATCCATTTCACCACTAGCATAAGATCCTCTATCCATAGGATCACCTGCTTCACGCATGATGTCGTTGATAGCTCTTTTAGAAAGTAGTTTTCTCACTCCTTTTTCTGATAGAAGCTTTTCTATAATAGACCCGGCTATCGCAGGATCTTTTATTTTGGTCTTAGTAGCATTCCTTGTCACTTTAAACACTGTTAATCCAGTGTCTTTAAGTTGATAGTGATAGGTAACTTTGTTTATCTTGATGACATCATATCCTTTAAGTTCCTCTTTTATCTGTTGTTGTCTTATACTCTTTTCTTTTCCATCTATGGAGTTTTTAAGAGAATTATAAAGATCATCATTTACCTTTTCTCTATTGTTAAACAAATCTTCTTTGATCTGATTTAGTTCTTCTAAAGACTTAGCTTTGTTTACCTTTTGCATAGTCTCAGTAACAAATCCAAAGTGACTCGGATTAGCTGGGTTTAAAAGATCTCCTGTAAGAGATAACACTTCAGATAAAGCTGAGTCGTTTCCAGATATAACTCCTACAGCTGATAACACTTTGTTTATGATGTCCATCAACTTATCCCACACACTCATTTTACTGTTAGCGTAAGGAGTTTTAGCCAATAAGTATTGGAAAGAAGGATTAGTTAAAGCTTCGGCCACAAACTCTCGTAGTTGTTCATCAGAAGATAAACTCTTCTGGAAAGCATAAAACGTATCAACACCTTCAACGTTCTTTACAGCGTTGATCAAAGATTTGATTCCTTTAGCAAACTCACTGTTAGGATCTTCTAAAGCGCTTTCTGTAAGTTGGTGTATAAGCTCATGTAAAATAACTGTTTCTAAAGGAACAGATTTATATCCTTCCTTGTGTCCGACAGCATCCATATTAATCCTTATCTCATTTGTATTAGGATCGAAGTCACCTGCAGATGGTTTGTCAAAGTTGGAGTTGTTAGCTAATGCCATGGTTGTACCAGGTTGTACAGCCACCAGTAAGTTAGAAGCTAGTTCTTTTTCAGCGTCTGTAGCAAACTCACTGTTCATAACAAACTGTAACGCTGTTTTCGTATCCACTTTGTTGTCTACAGCATTCATAGCTTTTATAAGGTCATCAGCTGTTCTGATATCGGCCGGGTCTTTTTCTCTTAAAGAAGAAAACGTTCCTGTTGGGTTCTCAGGAACACTAAGTTTCTCTGGAGAATAGTTAAGATCTTGAGGAGTATAACCTATAGCTGCGTTAAGTTTTTCTTTGTATGCGTCAAGAAGAGTTGTTTTAGCAAACTCATCTACACTAGCTATCTGTGATTTACTTAAAGAAGTTGTTTTACTATTGTTTAAAGCATGTAACATCTCTTCTTCAGAAAGACGGGCTCCATCATTATCCGTAACACTAGTTGTTGATAGTCTGGTTTTAACGCTCAAGTAAGCTCCAACATATGCTTGAATCATACCCATACCATTAAGCTTACTTCCAGAACTAAAGTATTTAGTTGATACACTTTCTATCAACTTATTGACTTCTTTTTCATCTTTACTAGATGTATCTAAAGTGTTGATTAAAGATAATATATCATCTCTTAAAGCAGCACTGTTTTTAACAGATTTGTTTTCACTATCTTTTTGAAACAATGAATCTGGTATACTATTAAGAATTCCTACAGTGATAAAGTCTTCAGCATTAATCTGATTATTTGATATAGCCTCTGACTCCTTATCCGATATAGTGTTAAATACGTTTAGTATGTTACCGTATATTTGTGACTGGAAAAGGTTTTTCTTAAACGTAGCTAATAAAGCATATTGTTCATTTGTAAGAAGTTTTTTTACTTTTGGAACGTTTAATACATTCTCACCAAGCAATGTATCCACATCATCAAAGTCAGCTAAACCTTCTGATATCAGATTACCATCTTCATCTTTCTCACCATTACCATCTACAAGATCATTGATTATTTCCAATGCTTCTTTACTATTACCATATATACTTGTAAGGTATTGTTTAGCAGATGCTTTTAAGTTTTTTAAGTTGGTCGCTGATTTTTCTTTTATATATTCGTTAGCTAGTTTGTTCAACTCTATAGTGGCTATTCTAGCGCTACCTATATTAATGATGCTGCTAGCATCAACCATCATGTCTCTGTTATTACCTTGTAGATCTTCTTCTGTTAATATACCGGTACGTAACAGATTATCAATAGCTACTGATTGACCAAGTGTGGCAGGTTTATTAGCGAACCTATCATTATATTGAATACTACGATTTATACTTGTACTATAGTCTTCATTATGTTCTACGTTCAACTTTATACCAGCACCATCTATACTTTCTTTAAGCTTTGTAGCTTCTTCTTTATAGTTGTTTAGTTCTTTCTCAGCTCGTAAAACTCTTTTCTCTCCTTCTTTTTTTAAGAAAGAATGTATTCCATCACTTAATATACCATTAGCTCTATCTATAAGGTTACTTATTTTACGAGCTATGTTTTTTAAATAGCTTTGTTCAAAGTGTTCCACCACCTCAGCTTTATGTTCTGGGTTTAATCCATTGTTTAAAATGTTAAACACATCCTCAGCTGACTCATTTAAAGAACCTTCTTTACTGTAAACATTTGTAACTGATTGTTTAGCTCCAGATACGTCATTAGCTTTAGCATTAAGATTGGCTTTTTGAATCAAAGCTTCCATCTCTTCTTTATGCTTTTTCTTATACATGTTTCTGGCGGCCAGACTAGGATCTAGTTTAATAACCACATTGTCAAAGAAGTGATCAAAAGCTGTTTTGATTTCGTCAGCTTTAACATTAGGTTTGTTTATCACTTTTGATAATGTATCCAACCCATCGTTATATAACGATTTAAACTCATTAGAGTCTTCGTCCAGGTATTGCTGAGGAGTGGTGAAGTCTTTAAGAATGTTTTCTTTTTCTTTTATATCTTTACTTACATCATCAATAGCTTTAATAACATCAGTCAAACCATTGTTATCATTCCAGTTTTTCTGTATCTTATCAAGATCTTCTAGTGTTATGACTTTGTTATTAGAATCAACTATAGCTTTAGCTACATCTTTATTATTACCTCTTTCGTTAACCAAAATATTACTTATATTAGTTAACTCTGTTTTTTCTTCACCAAGAACAGATATCAAATTATTGTACAGTTTCTTTAAAGCTTCTCTATCCTCACTAGACATTTCAGATAGGACAATGTTTTTAGCTTCTTCTTGAGTGGCCCCTTTTGATACCAGGTCATCAACTTTTTCTTGAAACTGTTGTGTTAATTGATTGGCTGAATATTCTAAAGCTTGTTTTCTTTTTCTGATTTCTTCTAAAGCAGGGCTTGAAGATTTATCTATTGTTTTTGTAGCTTGTTTGTTTAAACTATCTATAAGTTCCTGAGCGTCATCTTTAGTCGCAAGATTTTTAGTTATCTCTTTTCCTTCAGAATCAACAACGGTGAATGATCCATCAGCCTCTTCTTTTATTGTGTATGTTGTAGCTGTAGGAGATGTTGGTGTTTCTTCTCCTTCTTTCTTTTCTTCCCCGGCTTCAATAAGTTTGTTGATTGTTTCAAGATGTTCTTTAGTCATCACCTTATTTGTAGCTACGATAGCTGACGCTGTAGCTCTCATAATAAGATCCATATTGTTAGGATCAGATAACAGATTAACAGCGTCAACATAACCCCTGTTATCTCTGTTAAGCTTCATAAAGTCTAACATACTAATGAACACACTCTCTGCATCTTGTTTAGATACATTAGTTGATATCTTGTTCTGTTTGTTATAAAAGTTGATAAGATCCATAAACGTCTTATATGCATCACTCTGTAAGTGTTCTGGAGAATACTCATCATATTCACCTAGTTCTACATCATGATGTACATCAGCCCATTTTTTAAGATGACCCACCTCTTCAACTTTTTGAGAAACAAGTGTACGTTGTTCATCTGTTAATGGTCCACCAGAAGTCATTTGTTTGATTTCTTGGTTTAACATCTTTATACTATCTTCCACGTTAGTTTGTCCACCGGCTTTTGTTAATATCATACCGGCTGAACTTCCTATATGAGGATTGGAAGACATCTCTTGTTTTAAAGAAACATTACGTAGAACAGTTTGCTTAGCTTTTTGTACGTTGAATGTTAACATACCTATGGCCTGATGTACAGCTTCATAAGCTAACTTAGCATCAGCTTGTTCTTGTAATGTGTTGTTTTTAAACAGCTTAGGAATAACAATATCAGCATACTTATCCATTAGTCTAGTATGTGTCTCATGGTATTCTTCAAGATCGTTAGCGATCTTATGCATAAAAGTTTTAGCGTTTCCACGGTTTTCCTTTGTAGGCTCCATGTCAAACGCTTGTTTAAACTCTTCATCTGTTTTAAGAGTGTCTCCAAGTTCTTTTATAGAATCACGTACAGACTCAAACATGTTTAGTTTGATGGCTGCACCAATCATTTTGTTAAACGCTGTATCTTTAGCGTTATAGAATGTATACTTATCGTGGTTTCTAGCTGCATCTTCCATTGTTTCTGCAGCTTTGTTTTGTATTTTAACGTTAGCTATCCACTCTTTCATATGAGCGGTTTTGTCTCCAGAGTAAAACGCGTTAACAAGACCTACACTTTCTATAGCTTGTTGTCTAGCAGTTTGATACTTAGGATCAGCTTTAAGTTGTTTTCTATCATTAAGAGCTTCTGTACTAATTCTTATTCCTTTGTATAGAGGAGAAAGTAGGGCCCCGGTTAAAGCTCCCATTATAAATGTCTTAGCTCCTTCAATTGTATGTAGTTGATCAGTGAAGCCATCCATCACTTTACCAAGTCTTGTTTCACCATATCCTTTTTGACCATGGTATAAGTCATAGTAGTAGTCTTCTAATCCTTGGTCAGATGCATTCTGTAAAAGTTCCTGAACACCTTCAGATCCTTCTATTTTTAAGAACTTACCTCCAACGATTTTAGTAGCTTCCCAGGCAGCTTTTTTTCCACCAAAGGTTTTACTAATATCACCTAAAGCTCCTAGTTTACCAAAGTATGGATTGATTGTGTAAGCCTTTCTAACCATCTTACCTTCAACCTTTCCAGCTACATCAAATGCATGTTCTTCTAAAGCGTGAGCTCCTTCACTAAATATTTGACGAGTACCATTAAAGCTTTTGAACATGTTATCAAACTCTATCTTATTCATAAGTGATAGTACACCTACGTTAGTCCAGAAGTTATCATGAGAAGCATTCTCAGCTGATTGACGTATCTTTTCAAGCTTTTCTCCATAAGGAGCTTCACCATTTTTTTCTGTATATTCTTTTACAAGTTTATCTTGAAGTTGTTTATATGTACTAGCAGCTTCATATATAGACTCAGAACGAGCCATGTTAAACTCACTAAGACTACGTTTAATACCACCTAATCCAGCACCAACAAGTTGTAGAGTACCGGCTCCAGCTTTATTAAGCTTAGCTATTTCTTCACCTGTTTCATAAAAAGGAATTAAGCTTTTTGTAAACTTGGCAAGACTTTCCGCTACGCCTTTTTCTTTAGTCATTACATCTGCTGTCTTTCTAGCATCGTTAAGAGCTTCACCTATAGTTCCTGTAGGTTTACTAAAAACATTTTTAACTCTTTCTATTCCTTTTCCAATAGCTGATGTTCTTTCAGCCACTCCAGCAAGCTCTCTTACTTCAGCTGCTGTCTTTCCTGTTTTAGCTACAAGACTAGAAGCAAGACCTATTTCTAAAAGATCACCAATACCACCTGTTAGCCAACCTTCAACGGCCATTTGTAAACCGGCACCAAGAGCAAATCCTGATTGTTGTAACATACTTCCAAAGAACTGTCTATTCCAAAGACTTCCTTCTTTAGATTCTTTGGTATCATATATAGCATACTTATCAAATATCTCTTGTTGTTCTTTAGCCATGTCATAGCGTTCTTGTTCAGAACCCATAAGTTTAGAAAGATCTAAAGTGGCTAAAGACTCAACCATTCTACCCCATCCTTTGAAACCTTCTATGAATGTAGCCTTTCCTAATTCGTAAGCTCCACCAACAGCTTTACCCATGGTTTCTCCCCATGTCATTACATCACCATATTTAAACTCTTGTTTTTCTCCAAGACCTGGAGTATATCCTAAAGTGTTAAAATGTTTAGATTGTTTATATCTTTCAAGATCATCTCCAGCTCCTACACTTGTTGAGTTCTTTTGAACATTCATTTTTATAGTGGGATCTGTAGCTATCTTTTTGTTTATATTAGCAAAAGCTGCGTCTTCATCAAACTCTTTATTACTTGTTTCACCAAACTGATGTAATGTAGAAAGACCTCTTGTTTGGGCTTGTATTGTTTGAGCCTGGTTCAAAAGATCGTTTATTGTTTGTCCATTAACAAGACTAACAGGTGTGTCTGTAGGATATCTTGAAGCTGCATCAGCCATTTGACCTGTACCAATAAAGGTATTCATGTCATTAGTCTTCTGTTCAGCTGTAGGACCACTTGTAGAAGGAGCTGAAGGTATTATGTTATCTGGCATATTTGTTATTTAACGATTAAGGTTTAAATACGATCTTAGGTATTGTTACAGATCCACCTCCAACGTTTGTTATTTTGTTTTGTTGCATCTGGTAGTTATATCTTTGTTGTATACTTGGAACGATATAATTGTTATATAACAAGTCATTTAGATCATTGTAGTTTATACTATTTAAGTCATATCTACCTGTAAAGTTAGGACTTTGTGGCAAACGTTCAAACTCTTGTTTATATTTACCTGTAGTGGAATCTAATACTTGACGTTCAACTATAAGGTTTCCAACATTACTATTAGCACCATCTGGTTGTATTTTTATCCTTATACCCATACCACTGTAATCATGTATAGTTTGAGGCTCTGTTACACCATTAGTAGATAGTCTACGATACTCATCGAGTTTATCTCCTATGTTAAAGATCTTTAATGTTTCAGGTGTCCTATCTCCTACATTAATAGGAAAAACATACGTACCGTTTGCATCAAGCTTATCACCATCTTTCTTATCTTTTTCTTTAATAGTCACTTCTATAGCAAGTCCATTGTTAGATGTATGTAAAGGAAAAACTTTCATACCTTCTACATTAGCTGGATCATTTAAAAGATTTCTCACTTTTTCTCTCACTTCATCAGTTTCAACTGGTGGATATGTTCCACTTTCTCCTTTTGTAAGAAGTTCTGAACTATGTTGAGTAACAGCAGATAATAATGTTCCCATTTCTTTTTTCGTAGCACCACCAAGACTAAATACAGAAGACGCTTGTGCAGCGTTTTCTTTAAGTTGTTCTATTTCTTTTCCAGGGATGATAAGATTATCTTTCATCTTTACACTTAACTTGTTAAACTCCATAGGAGTTGTTCTTAAGACATCGCCAGGGATTGTTACTTTTTTATTTCCCAAAGTTATAATAGCATAGTCAGGAGTACTTTTTCCAATATCTCCTGATTCATCAGGAACTCCTATAAATACAGGTTTGTATCCCAATGTGTTATTCATATACATGCGACTGATCTTTTCAAGATCATCACTTGTTAAATCTTCTCCTTTATTAAGAGCTTTTATTTCTTTTTTACTTTTTTGAAACCATGTTTTAACAGTATTTTCATCTATAAGACCTGTTCCTGCATCATTAAGCAATCCTTTATAAGTTTGATCTTTACTTGTTCTTATAGATTGAACAAATGCTTTTTCAGCGGTTGTTATTAAAGCAGAGTTAGCATCAACAGTAGCCATGTGTTTTTTAAACTCTTGTATCTGATGTATGTAAGGTAGATGTTGCATAGTTTTGTCATCTATACTCATACCACTGATACCAAGATCTAAAAGTTTTGTAAACTTGTATCCGGCAGCTCCTTTTGATTTATCAGACATCTCAGCTTGTATTTCTTTTACAAGCTCATCATTTTTAGTATTTTTTCCCCAGGTTAACATACCTTGAACCATAGCGTTCATGGCATCTATATCTTTTTGGTTCCATTTAATATCACCTGTATGTGGAGTATACATCTTACTAAAAGCATCTCTCAAAGTTGGTATATATTTTTCATCTATCCCCCATTGAGGAAGTATGTTTAGTACACCACCATTTTGATTCATCAGTAAAGTGTTAGCTTGTGCTAAAGCATTACTAGTTTCGGTCTTAAATCTTTTTAAAGCATCTATCTTAGATATTTCTGTTCCACTAGGTCCTAAATATGTTACTTCTTGTTCTCCAGATTTGGTTCCTTTGGATCCAGAACTTCCTACACCTGTAAGACCAGATCTAGCTAAAGCATCTTTATCTTCTTTTCTAGTTTCCTCTCTATCTTTTATTCCAATCTCTTGTTCTTTAAGCTGATCTTTTTCAAGTTTATCTAAACGATCGTTTAATATCTTCTGAGACTCGTTTAACATTTTGTAGCTTTCAAAGTAGGCTTTGTTTTCTAAGATCTCTTTAGAGCCACCTGCAGCTTTGATATTAGCAAATCTTTCAACAGCATCATCAAAGTATTGATTATAAAAGATGGATTTAGAATCAGTCATAAACTTGTTTCCATACTCTTCTCTTTTCTTAGATAGGTCTTGAGAGGTCTCATCAAGATCTTTACCTCCAAAGTTAGTTTCAAAGTTTCCTTTGTTAACATCATATTGAGACATCAATGCTTTAGCTTTTTGAGCTTTGTCATTATATATCTGTAAAACATCTTCGTATCCCGGACCTTTAGAGTTTAGTAACGCTTGGTTAGCTACAGCATAACTATTGGCATCTGCAACAGCGTCTTCAGCTGCTTTAGCGTAACTTTGTAAAACAGTTTTATCACTGTTTCTATTAGCGTTAAATGTTTTTATACCAAAGTCTTTTCTTATCTGATCATCTGTTTTACCGGCATTCTCTGGAGCAAGTCTAGCTTGTTTTAAAAGATTGTTGTCTCTAGCTTCAGCTAACATCCAGTTTTGGTTTTGAAATACGTTACTTCCTCTCAAAACGTTATTAGCAAAGTCGTGGTAGTTTTGTCTACTGTCTGGACCATCTGTTATCTTATAGATGTATTTACCGCCATCAGATTCTGTAACCACTTTAAAACCTTGAGCTTTAGCTTCTTTTTCTATAAGATCTTGTGGATCAAAATACGCTGTAGCTTTTCTTCCTTTATAATTATATTTAGAAATGTCTCCGGTTTTATCATTCTTAATCCCATCAAGATCTGAACTAACAAGATCGTACAGTTCCTGGTTAAACTTTTTACGTTGTTCTATATCAGGAGAGTCTCTCCACTCTTCCATTTGAGCTCTTTCTTTTTTGTTGGCAGCTGTAGCTGTAGCATCATAAAGAAAAGCTTTATCTGTAGCCATAGGAGCAAATACATTATTAGCTGCCTCAACGTTTTGTTGTTGAGAAAGATCTGACATAGATATTTGTTTAAGCTGGTTTTGAGCGTTCTTTAAATACTCATCTCGTCTTTTTGAGTTAACAGAACTGGATAACTCACTGTTAAGAAAGTTGTATGCACTAGACACTTGACTCAATCCTTGTTCATAGTTTTGAGTGCGTTTATCTAATGTATATCTTAAAAAATTATAGTCAGGAGTGAACAGCGTTGAGTTAGCGTTCACATCGGTCATACCACTTATAAATGTTGCCATCTTATTGTAAAGTTAAGAAAAAATCTTTAAAGTTTAAAACTAAACATTGTAGGTTTAGCGTTCACCGTGAGTGACTGTTGTGTATCCTTTAAGTTGTCCCCATGCACCTGCTGTAGCTCTATTGGTTTCAGAATGCATCTTGGTAAAGTTATCTAAGTAATGGTTGATTCTATTGTTTCTTTCTGTAGGATCTGTTATATTACTAAACATACTATTAGCTCTTTTATATTCAGCATTATACTTAGCTAAAAAGTCATCATTCTGATTACCTTGGTTACCAAACCTTTCGTTCATAAAGTTAGCTCTAGAACTTGGTGAGTTAAAATACATAGCTCCTCCACTTCTAGGATCTATTTTATAATAAGGACTTTCACTCATGTTTAAGTTATAAGTGTTGGCAGCGTTTGTCATACCAGTATTTAAAGCATTAACAAAGTTGGCTCTACCTTCTCTGTTAGCATTATCATATTGTTGGTTAGCGATAACATTACCTTTCCACATCTCAGCTCTGTTCTGAGCTCTTTGAGATGTTTCTGTATTCATAGTGTTAGCTTGTTGTTGAGCAAACTGATTAGCTGTACCAATGTTCTTATCATTTGTTTGTCCTATAATACCAGCAAGTTTTTCAGCTTGAGCTCCAGCATCAGATGATAAGTTGGTAGCCAGAGCACTAGCCGGTCCGTATGTACCAGCGATTCTAGCGTTATTCTGATGACCTGATTCTAAAGCTGCAGCTTGTCCTCTCCAATCTTCAAATACCGGGTTAGCATGTTGTAAGCTTACATCAGGCATAAAAGGAAGATACTTTTTATTACCGGCCCAGTTCATAGCTGCGTTAGCTAAGTTGTTTTTATCTTGAGCCCACCAAGGAGAACCTATTCTTTTTCCACCATAGTTTATATCAAGTCCTGGTTTATGAGGTATTTCATTAAGATCTGTGTTTTCATCTTTTCTTTTTTCAGGTCTTGTTACAGTCATAGTGTGTTCACCTGGGATAGTAACTTCTTGTTCAGGGATAGGTTTAGGTGTATCCCATATTCTTTGAGAAGCGGTAAAAGCTGTTCTAGCTCCGCCTTTATCATCAGCAAAACCCATTTTATTTTTAGGACCATGAAAGGTTCTTCCCCAACGATTCCACATAGTATTTATTGTACTAGGATCATGTTGATTTAACTCATCATACATATATCCTTGGAATTCGTTCATACTTTTGAAAGGAGATCCGTGACGTTTTTCCCAGTAAGGAATGTTTTCGTATTGACTAGGAACACTTCCTGTATATAAAGAATTTTCTCCAGTTGGAGTGGTTTGACCAGCTTTAGTATGAGCTGATGTAAATGGTTTATACCAAGGATATCTAGATGCTAGGTCAGCTCCTTTTAAAATACCTTGTACATTACCAACATCTGATGTTGTATTACTTTGAGCAGATTGTAATGGAGGATGATTTATTAAAGATGCGCCTACAGTTGATGGTCCACTCGCGCCTTGGAACTTTTGTAATCCACCGTATTGAGCTTTGATTTGTTGTGTAGACCCTTGTTGAGCAACATGAGGACGACCTTGAGGGAATCCTTTCATACCTTCTTGAACTGTAGCTAACTCAGAAAGCTTTTTATTATAGTTTGAAATCATCATCTCAGCTGTCTTCTTAGCTAACGGATCACTTAAAGGATCTTGTAAAACAGCTTTATACTTAGTTAGGTTGTATTGTTTAGCAAGATCAGCTGGTGTTACGCCACCAGCTGTTGCTCCTTTACCAAACTTTTTAAGAATCTCTGGATCTTTTATCTTCATCTTCTTAGTATCAGAAAAGATAAAACTTCCTTCAGGTACATTCAATGGTGTACCACCTGAAGAGTGACGTGGACCCACAATTGTTTTATGTTCCATCATACCATCACCATCAAGATCACCGTATACGGTTTCTCCACCTTCAGCTTCTATATTAGCTTCTTCTCTTGGTACACCATGCATATTACTACTAGTGTCAGCAAAAGAACTATCGTTCATCTTTGAATAAGTGTTTCTTTGACCTAGATCAAAACCATATCCTTTTTGTCCACCATAGGCCATACGATCTACAGATCCAGGACCACCTGTTATACGTATTTTCATGTTTGTATTTGTTTTAACATCTCCACCTTCTTGATGATGTAATAGTCCCATCTTCTTAAGTTCTTTATAATAAGCAGGAATATTTTCCCACTTAGTTATCTTTCCCATATAGATGTCTCTTTCATCAGGAGTTAGATCTTTTAATTTTTTATCTCCACCTATAGCTCTTACCATATCTCGAGCGCTGTCTTGCCATCCGTCATGACCAACCCATCTTTCTCTAGCTTGTGATATAGTTAAGTTGTTATAGTTTTTACTAAACAACAAATCTTCCATAGCCTTGAAACCTGTAGCCATATCAGGAAACACTGCTACCTTTCCACCAACATCTGGTCTACCGGCAACAGCTCCATACTTTTGAGCAAAAGCACTTATGTGTATGTTTCCTGGATTATTATGATCCAAAGCTGTCATACCATCTTTTACATGGGCTTGTGTTATAGGCCCTGGTCCATATGTTGTTTGTCCAGGTACCTTCTCTGCAGGTTTACTTTCTCCCACAGATCTAACTGGAACCGGTACAAAGGTATTACTAAAACTACTTAAAGAATTATTAGGATTGAATAAAGAAGGTGTTACATTACCTAAAGCATCTGGAGGAACCGTTATACCCATTTGAGCTTGAGGTGTATAGAACTTATTCGTATACATTCCTTTGTTTGTCACCTCTTCATTAGGTCTGAACATACCATTGTTAATATCATAATCACCTCTGTTTCCTGAAAGATTTTCAGGAACTATAGCTTGTGAGTTATCTGTAAGTCTTTGTTGTCTAGCCTTAGCATCCCACTCGGCTTGTTTTTGTGGTTGTTGGATAAGATTACCTATAGCGTTTCCAGCTTCTAAAGCGTTGTATATACCCATACCACTATTACCCCGTGGAGCTTTTGTGTTTGGATTCCACCAGGCCGGTACATCTGGAACAGAATATGGATTCAACTTATCTTCTCCAGCGCTTCCAGTTTTATCTTTTAACCAATTGTCAAGTCCTAATGGATCTGTTGATGCATTGGTTAACACACCATTATTAGCTTCTGTATTAGGTTTAACCTTTTGTTCTTCAGGAGGAGCGGTTGTATTATCATCAGGTATATTCCACCAATGACCAGGTTCTGTTAAAGACTTGTGTATGTCTTTACCAGATTGTGCTTTCTCAAGTCTTTTACCAGTTATTCTTATCTTCATGTTTTATTAGATTTGTTCAAAGGTGTATCCTTGTTGTCTTAACATAGCCGCTTGAGCTGGGGTAACATCCATTGTTTGTCCCACTGTTGGTCCACCCATCTGCATGTACTGACCACCATCTTGGTGATGTTTAAAATGTGAGGCGTTTCGCGCAAAGTTAGCCATTTGTCTAACATGTGGATCTTTAGAATGTAAAGCTTCTTCAGTTGTTTTACCAGTTCTTTTCTTGTAAGCAGTAAATCTACCTTCGTGACTTTTCTTAATATGTATACCACCGTATTTCATACCCATACCATACATAGCTTGAGGAGGGGCTTGTTGTTCTTGACCACCACCTTGTTGTCCTTGCATTTGCTGAACAACCTGTTGTACAATCTGTTGAGCTTGGTCTTGAGGAACTCCTTCTTGTACAAGTTCTTGTATGATTTGTTCTGGTTGTTCTCCTTGTTGTAACTTTTGAGCAACTTCCTGCATAACTTGTTGAGGATCAGGACCTTGTGAGCTTTGTCCTTGTTGAGGAGAAGCTTGTTGAGCATTAGGATCTTGAGATCCTCCATCTTGGAAATATCCACCACCATAAGCTGTTCCATAATCAGGAACAAAATCTCCTCCATCTTGTTTACGTGGGGTACGAGCATCTTTGATAGCATTTGCTTGTATCATTTGTTGAAGATATTCATGACGAGCTGCATCTATATAAGGACTACTATTGTTACGTGCATTGAACTCACGTCTAGTATTACTTATATTTATAGCATTTGTCTCATATGGTGCTGGAGTTAAAGAAGGATTTTTTAAAGCTTGATTATAAACATTTTTATATAAAGCACTATCACTAGCTTGTGGAGTAAAATCTGGGTGTGACATATCATATTGATACGCACTAGGAAAGTTATAATGTGGTCCACCCGTCTGATAGAAAGCATTACCACTCCAGTTAGCTCCTGTAGCTTGATGTCTTTTACCATCATTTCCAATATATCCACCGGTAGCTTTTATGTTTTCTTTATTCTTAAGGAAGAGTTTATCTTTAGGAATTCTAGAGTCGACAATTATAGCGGTATCTCCTTGAGGGAATGTAGCGTTTAATGCATCAATACTAGGTTTTTGACAGTTAACACAACCATAAGAAACATCTCTATCTCTCGCACCCATATTGTAAAATCGATCTCTCTCCCATGGATGATATGTAAAGTGAGCTCCCATATTATCTTTATGTTCTGGATCTGGATTTTGTCCAAATGCAGGAATAGGCGAAAGATCAAAACCTGGTTCACCATATGTTCTTTTATAATAATCATTAGGTTTCATCATATAAGTACCAGGAGGTGATGTTCTATATTTTACAGCTTCTTTAGGGTTATCGTCCATCCATTCTACACTTTTATTATGTTTATTACCAGAAGAGTTTAATCCAGTTAAAACTGGAAAAGATTTTACAACCTTGTTTCCTTTCATTATATATCCCATGTTTTTACCTCTATCCACTATATATCCTGATTCAAGATTACGTTTGTCTTCTTCAGGAACAGTTTGTTGTTGAGAAGGATGTGTTACTGGTTGCACATGTGAAATAGGAACTGGCGAATCAGCTTTAGGTTGAGCAAACGGTGATACTGGACCAGTAAGATTCATAGGTGGTATAACCGGTGCTGTCATACCTATAATAGGGTGTGAAGGAAGATTAGGAGAATTAGGTAAAGCTTTTTGTTTAGGAACAGCTTTTTGTTTAGCAGGTTGTTTAACAGGTTGTTGAGATATAGGTAGTGAATAACCATTCTCCCAAGGAGCTGTAACATGTTCAGGTGTACCAACTATTGGATGAGATGGAAGTGTATTAGGATAACTTGGATTAGGTGATGGTTGACTTCTTACAGGCGCTGGAGGTCTAACCATATCACCATCTGGAGCTTCAACATCTTTTCTAAGAGAGTGTAAAAGTTGTTCATTTTGTTCAGGAAGTCCTTTATAGTTTTTTATACCATAATGAGCAGCCATCTCTTTTCTAGCAGCAAAAGAAGAATTCTCTTTACTATCTTTTAAGTAATCAACAATACTTTCTTTAGTATTTAAACCACCTTCCTGAAACTGATATGGATGTGTTACTACATCATAATGGTTTAATCCACCACCCCATTGCATGGTTGGTTGACTCATTTGTTGTTGAGGTTGTTGTTGGCCATCACCGCCTTGTACAGCTTGAGCCATTTGTTGTATAGCTTGTTGCTGTTGGTCAGGAGGCATCTGTTGAAGATGCTGCATCAACTGTCTAGGATCAGCTCCTGTACTTTTGGCATAAGCTTGGATCAGTTGCATGATCTGTTGTTGTTTACCACCAGCAGATCCACCTTTAGCCATTGTCTTAAGGTGTTTAGCTTCCGGATGTGCTGCGAAGAAAGCAGCTTCACTTGGATACTTGTCGTAGAAAGCCTTAGTAGTCTTAACACCAGCTATCTTTAAAAATTGACTCTTCATAATATAATATACTTTATTTATACGTTTTTAACTAATTATAGTTGTCTAACCAACCACCTTTTTGCATTATAGGATACTCATCTACATAAGATGCATCACCAAAGTGATAGTTTTGTCCCGGTTGCATTAATATCTCTTTACCATTGTTTCCTTTCCCTAACACAGGATAGTCAACTCCTTTCATTGTTATACTTGGACTTGGTATTCTTGTCACTTCACCAGGATGGGCCCATTGACCCATTGGATCTATAATAGGTCGTCCACCACCTGCATATTTATCTAGCCAGCTTGGAGCTAAAGACTTGCTTAAAAAAGGAAGAAGCTTATTCATTATCGAGGAGAGTTAAGATTTTTAACGTTAGATATTTTAAACAATAGCTTTTGGTTACCTGATACACTCTTTCTTAGTAACACTTTATTTATTGTGTGTCTGAACTTTTTACGCTCAAGAGCAAACTTATTATAGTCTACATATGTAGGATTTATATCATAAGTGTATCCATTTGGAGACGTATTGAACATAGGAACATCTACAGATGTGTTATTTTCACCGCGGTCTTTAGTTATATCCCAAAACTGGTTAAACCTATATTTCTGTTCCACTTTGGAATAGTTAATCTCAATATGATCAGATCCTACCTGTGGATATCCTAACATGTTTAATGGATTGGATCTGTTAACTAAGTTAAAATGTAAAAGTCCTGAGTTTTGTTCTGAGTTATAAACTATAGCATAGTCAAAGTTTGTATCAAGTACATGGAACTTATCTCTACAATCATTATGCATCTTATAAGCCTCAAGAAGATATTCTACGTTTCTTACAGAGGTGACTGTCTGACCGGTCGATGATACAAACTCTATATCAAATGGGTAGTCTTTTCCATAGAAGTTACAATAACTATCACAACGGAAGTTATGCATCCAAGCACTATCTGAGTTTATGGATATAAGATGACTCTTACCATCAAGAGTTAGTGTAGGATGCCAGTCGTGGAAAGAGATCCACATCTTAGACTTAGGATCATATGACGCAGTCCAAGATGCATCTTCAAAATACTTAGGATCAGTTAAAGATATTTTTCCTCCATCATAAAAGTTTCCATCAGCATCATATGTATACGTACTCTTTAATGGTTTATAGTCTCTCTTAGAAACATACACTATCTCATTAGTAGAATCATAACTCATTTGTACACCAACACCTACTATAGGATTATCGTATTGAGGATAATCAGGATACACCTTAAGTAGTTGAGAAGGAAGATACCTGGAAAACCAATACTTCATCATACCACCTGCAGTGATATCCACTATACTTTCTCCCTGGTTATAATACATTTTATGAGGAGCGTATACAAAAATCTTTCCTTGGTTTTGACTCACCCAGAATACACCATGAGTAGTATTAATACTTGAGAACTTACTCTGGTTAGATCCATACTCATAACTTTCTTCAGCAGTAGATACAGACTGAAGATGAGCGTCCCCAGCAAACAACGCTCCGTTACCGATAGTAACAGCTGTATTTGTTCCATCAAGCTTTAGTTCTTCAGTACCAACAAACATAAGAGGACTCATATATTTCATCATAAACAGCGCTCCTGTTTTATGAATTTGTTTTATAGATGTCACTTTACTTCTAAAGTCTTTAAAATTGTTAGCTAAGAACATTCTCCAAGCATCTTGTTTACTCTGATCACTTTGTGGAAGAGAATAGATCACTCTGTTTGGTCTGTAGACATAACATGTGGCTGCAGTGGTCGGGTTGTAATCTCTTGGAAGAACATTTCCCCAAGATATTGAACTATTAAAAAGCTTAGCTATACTAAGACTATAGTCATACTTATAGTAGTTTCCAGATCTGATTATATCACTTCTAAACAAACTAACAAGATCTGTATAACGATCAGGGTCATAGTGACGTTTGGCAACATCATCTTCCCAGTCTCTATATCCAAGATTCACTTCACTCTCTACATAAAAGTCTCTCACTCCTGAGTTAAATAGATAGAAGTATCCTTTCTTTATATACGTTGTTTTAGATTCTTTTTTATCTAATACACGATAGTCTGAAGATGTCGCAAGAAGAGAACGTTTTTGTTCAATACTATTAAGCCAGAATCTTGGATATGGTACGTTAGTATATAATGTGTAGTCATACTCTATCTCATCTGGTTCACCCATAAGCCAGTTTTGGAAAAAGAACATTGTATTCTTTTCAGTGAATCTGTTTATGTAGATATCTCCACCAAACATTACACTTGATGTAGATGTCTTACCTAAAGCAGTTGTAGTTGGTTGTATACATGTACTAATAGGAAGTTGTTTAATACTTTCTATCTGTCCATATTGAGAAGGAAGAGATGTCTTTATCGCACCATAATAAGAAGATATATACCCAGTGGTTTTTGTATTAAGTTCTGTATTAACATCCCCCATTGTATATCTACTAGTATCTTGAGTTGTTGGATCATTAACATCTGTACCCGTTTGTAAAACCACAACTCTACTTCTATTAAGATTATTCACCTGATGTGTTGTTCCAAACTGTTGTACGCCATTTCCTACGTAAGAAGCATCTAATATCTTCTTACGAATATTTCCTTCTACGTTAGGTACAGAATCTGTATATAATCCATGACTTGTGTATTGAGCTGCAAACTGACCTTTAGGAATCAACATCATCATAAGAGAAAGAAACTTCTCTTTCTCTAACTCAGCAAATGATGTCATAAAAGCTAATATTGAAGCAGCTTCCGCTATCCAATCTACTGTTTGTACCGTTGCTGTAGCTATATTTGCGATAGTAGAAGCGGGAGATGTGTTGCTACCCGTACCTACTACATCCTGCCAATAAGGAACTGGAGGAAGAGGCCCCACCTTCATACCTACAGGATTGTCAGTGGTTGGTCCAATGTCTATACCTCTCGAAAAAATATTAACAGCTGAGATGACACCAACTATATCAGCTATGACAGTGTCGGCATCTGTTAACACTTTAAACTTAGGATGCTTATATGGAGTGGTGAATGATCCTATGGATTCACCTGTAAGTTCTTGATATATTTTAAGTTCACTAAGACTTAGGTAGGGGTTACTAAATGTAACTTCTGGACTATGAAAACTAAACATATCTTTTCTATATCCAACCATCTTACTACTCTGAGGATCTCCTGTTCCATTATATCCTGTTTGTTCTTGGGTTGTAAGATATGAATCAGCTCTAAGATCGTTATAAGGATAGTTTTGCATCAGTCCTTTAACATTAGGATTACCAGGAATAGGGTATTCTCTCATATTGTTTAAAAGACCTTTTCCTACAATAGTTTTATTACCTTCTCTACTTCCACGTAATATTTCATATCCCACTATGCTTTCTATAGGATTTCCGTCTATATCCACAGGATGTGTTATACCTTCAAACTGTACACCAAGTATTGTTATATCACCTACAGGACCAAAATGATTAACAACATTGTTCACTGTTACATCAGGCATCTTATGATGTCTTATAGATTGACCACAAAGATCTCCCCATATATCAGGACGATCTCCTGGATAGTTTTCTGTAGATTCCCAGTAACCCATTAGTCCCTTAGCGATTACAAGACCACCATCAGGAAGTGTTGATTGTGTACTTGATGTTACACGAGCAGTGTTTTCCACTTGCCATGTTTTCATCTTAACACCATCAACAGTTTCAAAAGCATCTGTTGAATATGAATCATCGTTTTCTCCAGCCAATGCAGCTCTACCAGGAATATGATAGCTTTCACTAAACTCTCCTGTGTTATACACCCATCTTATAAAGAAAGCATATTGCTCATCTCTCATGTATCCAGTGTTATGACCACCTTTTACATAATAGTCTCCAGAATATCTTACCGCCACCCACTTAGTAACTATGTTATTTGCTTGTAGTTGATAGTTAAACTTATACTTACTGTAGACACCAAGTCTTAATAGATAGTCGTTTATACTCACCATACTATCTGATTTCTCTATAGGTTCTGTACGAAGTACCACCTCACTGATAGGTACATTTACATATTCGTTATCAAACCTATCTACAGATATAGTTCCTTGACTTGTTGAATAGAAACCAAGACTTTTAGCAACTGTTTGTTGATTAAAGTTTCCTATAAGAACAAGCTCAAACTCATCAAATATTGTATCCATACTATCTATGGTTATTTTCAAACTTGATGATGTGTTTTCATGAGTGAATACACTTTGTACTTCAGATAGTCCTATAAGATCTGTAACTCTAACTTGGTTAACTGTATAAGCTAAACAAGCTTGGTAAGATCCATTAGGAAGAGATCCAGCGCTCACTCCTTTAGTTAGTGTTACACAAGGATGGGTTAAGTGTGGAACTATTCGTATTTGTTCACAGTCTAGAACATCGGTATAACTTTTAAATACACAACCATTTATTATCTTTTCTGTATATGTAAATGGAAGATCTGGAAGAGATGATGTTGGATCTAGTTTATCAATATCAACAGATCTGGTTGGGTTAAGTCCATCATCCCAGTATATAAGTCGCTCACAATCATAGCGTTTACGAAAAACACCTGTGATTAAATGAGAACGTTTAAAGTTTAAACATGGACAGTTTACAAGCTTGGTATAAGCTCCTTTTGATCCACAAAGACTTTCGTCAAAAATTCCAATCTCTGAGTCAACATCATTAGTTGTAAAGACAACCCATTTATCTTCAGAGATGTATATAGATCCTATCACAGTGTATGGAAAGTCAGCACACTTAAATGTAGAAGGTTCGTTTCCTATAACACCTATTTGACCATCATGTGAATTGTTTACAGCGTTTCTGGCATGAGTGTACATACCATCTCCCAGGAAGGTTTCATTATGATCTTTAATCATACCTTTTCCAAAAGTGTTTACACCACTAGGCCCCGCTTGTTGTTGTTGATCAGCCATGTTTTATATTTATCTTTTTCTTTTCACTTTGTTTATAGACCTCTTCTGTTAGATATCCAATAAGCCAGGCCTGAGCTTCTTCTTCTTTTACATCTCTCTCTTCAGTTAAACTTCTAGTTACATGATAGAGTTCGTGAGCTATTGTGTTGTGAGAGAAATGATCTATATGATAGAAGACATAGTATTTATTCATACTAAAACTAAGAGTTAACCCAGCCACATGGTCTTGATAAAGCTCTTTGTGTTTATGTTTTTTATAAACCTTGTTTATCTCTTTTCGTATATCACCATCACATATTATAACCTGAACGTCACACGCATAAGTAGGAAGTTTTATCATAAAACTTTCTCTCATGTTTTTATCGTTTAGGTAAAGCCAGCACTGGTACATCGATGTTTTTAAACATGTCATAATACTTGTTGTACTGAGCTTTACGGTTAATCTGCCATAGTTTGTACATCTCAGCAAAGTCTGGTGTGTTGACAATAGTTAATGCGTAGTTACGAGCTTGTTTAAGCTTACCTTCAATCATTTGTAACTTCTGAACTACTTCTTCACCTTCTATATAAAGGTTCTCTAGAATACGCTGTTTGATGGCATATTCGTAATACTCATTAATCATCGGATGATCTAACACTAATAAGTTGCCTTTATCATCTTCTAACGCGCCCTGATAAGATAAAAATACTTTACCCTCATCTACGTTAGTGTATATGAATCCGTTCTTAATGTAACCAAGTCTACCAGTTCCTTTATCATCTAATGCATCTTGTCTTCCTGTATCTGTAGAGATGTGTATACGTTCAAACTGTTCATACACTTTTGTTTCAAACTTTTTCTTCTCTACAACCTGTACGAATATGCGCTCACCAGTTTCACACTTAACACTATATGTTGAGTCACATGCACAATGAGCATCTTCATACCCACACTTCTGACATAACTGATCATTAAGAAACACATTACGTTTTCCTGTTACAATGTTTTCAGTGTGACGTCCCTGCATCACTTCTTCTTCTACACGATGTTTACCACACAATAAAGCGTAATTTAGTGTATAGAAATCATCTGGAAGTTTTATCTTACAGTGATCTATATCAAGAAGCTTTTCTTTTGTTCCGTGTATTCTAAGTCCAAGGTCATATGAAACACGTTGAGCAACCTTAATAAGTTGCCCAGGTTCAATCATACCCTCGTTGTTATAAGCTCTAAAGTCTGTAGCCACCTCATTCAAGAGCTGGTCAAAGGTTCTGTATAAAAGTTGTGTATTCATTATCTAGAAGGGTTTTCTTTATCTATCATGTGATCAGCTGGCATGTTATAAAGACCTAATAAGTCTTTTACAACATTAGTTTCAAGTTCACTATAAAGATAATCGGGTACGTTAAAGGGTTGAGCTATTTTATCTATACAATGATCAGGTTCACAAGTGAAAGCACTTATATCTTCTTCAAAGATCCCTTCTATACGAACAGTATCCCATTCAAGATTTGGGAAGTATATATAGTCATTCATAAACCAAAAGTATTTGGTTTTGTTGAATCTAAAGTTTTTACTACCAGCCATTACTAAGTAAGAACTAGGAAGGGTGGGTTGAAGTTCTTCAGATCCATCTACAGACATCACTGTTCTGATTAAGGGCCCATAGTATCCCTCTAGGAATGTAGGGAGTTTATCTTTGGTTCTTTTTATTTTACAATTGGATGATATACCAACACAGCATGCTTCCACTTTATCCACCTCTTCAAGTTCTACAACAGGGAGTGCCTGAACAACAGATGTCATAGACATAATCTTGTTCTTGGCATCTTCACGTCTTAATAGAAACTTAGCGTGTTTTAAAACAAAGGAATATATAACACGGTCGGTAAGAAGACTATCTGTTTTGACAGCTTTTACTTGTGAACGTATTCTGGATAAGACATCACCTATTAGACTTTTTGGCATTTTATGTTAAGTTAAATTCATCGTAATCTTTTAGAAGGTCAATAGTTTCTTTTTCTCTAAGATCTTTAGCAACGCTTTTTCTAAAGATTTTACTGATTCTAACTAGGTCATCGACAATCATATATTGTTTCCAAAGGGTTGGGTATTCATGAGCTACGTTTCTTCTAAAGTTTCTCACCCCTTCAAATCCCCAAAGATCATTGTTCTTAAACCTATACTTTGTTTCAAAGTTGGTGTAAAAGATCTTTGCTGTATAACTGTCGCTCTCCCAGTTTTGAAACTGTACCGGAACACCAAGCTGCTTTGACTTATTGTAGTTTATATTCACCTTTTTTCTTTTAGGACATGTCCCAACAAATATAAACCCAAGCTGTTCAGGAAGCTCTATTCCGTCTCTAGATTGTATAACGTTCTTCCAGATGTTTCCGTTAAAGGTGGATATAATCTTCTTAAACTGTTCTAATGTTAAATCTTTATGCTTAGGGTTCTCTTGTATGAACGCTTCATAAGTCTTTATATTAGATAGATTAAGCTTTGTAGGTCGATACCTTGGAGCGTTCAAATCTGGATTCTTAAATACTTTTTTCAAGACACTTCTATATTATAATGTACGTAAAACTTAGGTGATATTAAAACTAAACTTGGGAGGTTTAACTATTAACAGTGAACTCACCAGCCTTTCCTGTGTATCGATCGTACAGTTCTATAATCATCTGACGCTTTGATCCAGTAAACTTCATATGATAGTGCCAGTAGTCAGAAGAACAAAGACTAGGAAGATGTTTAAGTGTAAAGCCATGTTGTTCATTCTCAGTGATGTATTCCACTGTTTTCTTAGTATGCCAGTGACCTGTAAAACATACACGGTTGGTTGTCGCTCCCCATTCCTTATGGAACTCAGTAGCGTATAACAGCGCTGGGTTTTTGGTTTTTACATCACCATGTTCAAATGCTAGGAAGTTTATTCCGTAGGTTATCACTTTTCTCTCACTGTAATCAGCTATGAAAGATATACTCTTATCGGACATAAAGCATTTGGATAACGCGTGGGCCAGGTGATATGAGCTTAGTCTATCATGGTTTCCCGGTAAGTATACTATTTTTAGATCCTTTGTAAACCCACTCATAAAACCTATAGCCCAATACATAGTATCAAAAGCTATATCATATGCATGTTGAGCGGTGGTACTATTAGATACAGGTGTGCCCTGTGTGGTGGTTCCGTTAAACGTATCCATGTTTAATAGGTCACCTCCTAATACAAATACAAGACTGTCTAAGTTATGAGACGCGTGTGTCTTATACATTAGCTCTTCTAGGGATCTTTTAAATCTATCCACGGCCGAGTCATTTCCTTCTTTACCTATGTGTAAGTCTTGAGAAGATATAACACCAATCACCGGACTTATAAAAGCTGACGGTTTCACCTTTGGTGTAGGAATGTGTACTGGTTTAAAGTTTTTCAGAGTTTCTTCCAAGAGTTCTTTGGTAGAAAGCTGACGCTGGGTTACAAATCCAGTGATAAGCCACAACCCATTAGGTTGTTGTTTATTGTAATAGTTGGATAGTTTCCACTTCTTGGAGTCTTTGATCTTCAGAAGTTCTTCCACTTCTTCAGGAGACTTTGGTTCATTACTAGCCAACACCTTTATCTTTCCGGTACCAAGATCTAGGTTTTCTTCAAACTCTATTCGTTTACTTGTTAGCTTATTGGTGAGATCAACAACATGATCTTCAAGCTGTGAGATATATTGATCTTTTATAGCTTCATCATCCATCACACCAAGCATGCGTTTCCCACACATCTCGACTAGGTTGTTATCCACTTCGTCTTGTAACAGAGCTTTAGTCTGTTCTATCTGTTCACGGATTTCCTGGTATTTATCTAAAGAGATTCCTAACTTAGCAGCGCAGTAAGCATCTGTCTTTTTCCATTTTATCGACCCGTAAACCTGATTGATTAGATTCATATATGTTGTTTTAGTTATATATACGGTATGTAAAGATATAGGTTTTTTTATAAATCTATGTTAATATTAAAAAAATAAGTTCTCCTATAGAAATAGGAGAACTGTTTGTGTCGATGCGGAAACCAACAAAACCGCTGACTCTTTTATAAATTATTTTGAAATATGAAGAACAGATTATCTGTAGCGTCATATGTAATACCTGTAAAAATATTATCACCATTTATCAAAGCTGTTTCAGGAAAAACTATATCTGAAGGGTTCCCATTTCTATAAATAGTTACTGTGTCACCATGAGCGTAACCAGAAACATTGATAGTGATAGATCCAGATGTTAAACCAAATGGATGAGATCCTGTATAAGTGTTACCAAATGTAACAGGATTGAGTATTGTAAACCCGTATATACCAGTAATTTGATTAACTACTAAACTGTTAGAGTTGAATATATGTTCTATAACAACACCACCTTGATCTGGTATACAACTATTTCCCATAATATAAGATCCATCACCAGTAACTTTTCTCACCCCATATTTCATATTAACACATATAGTGACTGGTTCATCACCAGCTACAAGAGTTAATGTTGTCACTGTATCACTATAACATGGTAAATATCTAAAGGTTGTAGATGAATAAGGGAATGTACTTGGATATAATGTGAAGTTTACACAAGGAGATGTACAACATCCTAACAGTGTTAGTGTCCACCAATGAGATGGAGCTGTAGGAGTTATAGCCCCATAGTCTTTATTAGAACAAAAAGTAGCTGATAAAGCATTATAACTTTCTGCGTTATGATAAGATCCTTCACAATCATAATATGTAAACCCAGTATCTTGAGCTGTGTTTTCTAAAAGATATGTACAACAATTTGTTTGACAAGCTGACTCAGTACATGTTCCCGCAGGTATTTCAAAGTCAAAACTTATAGTACATCCTCGGGCATCGGTGGCTACACATATATATGTGGTATTTTCTAATAGTCCTGTAGCTGTTTGAGTTGTTTGAGTTGGAACTGTGTTCCAAGAATATGTTACTGGAGCCACAGCACGTCTTATAACTGGCATAGTAGCTGTACCATTATTTCCAGCTACATTATCAGGAGTCGTTGTAAATCCACCACTATCTGTAATTAAGTTACAAGTAATAGTTGGTATTGTTACAGTAAATGATTTAGAACATGGTACCACTGTATTAGCAAGATCAGTAACAAAACAACTGTATGTAGCTCCAGCAACTAGTCCGGTAGCTGTATTACTACTAGAAGATGTTGTTGTAATTTGTCCATTACTCCATGAGTATTTCCAAGGACCAGTTCCACCAGCAACAGTGATTGTTGCTGTACCAGTGGCTGTTGATATACAAGAAGCTGTTGTAGTGAATGTTGCTGACAAGTTACAAACGAATGTTGATGGAGCTATTGGTGTTGTACTTATGTATTCTACACAATGATTACCTGTTCCTGAATCAGTCCAAGTAACAGTGCATGTATAAACCACTCCAGTATATAAACCTGTAGCTGTAGCTGTAGTTTGTCCATTTGTCCAAAGATATGTTACAGTTCCAGTTCCAGGTACATCAAAAACTACAGTGGCTGTACCATTACTACCTGTTGAGTTAGTAGGCGCTGTTTGTTCTATTGTTAAAACAAGTGGACATACAAATGTTGTATGTGACATATGTACATTACCTGTAACATAACAGTCTGTGTTATTATCAGTCACTGTAAACGGATTATCTCCTACAGTTAGATTTGTAATACTAAAATCAATGTCTCCTGTATTAGCCCAAACTATTGAATAACCACCAGATCCACCACTAACACTTATATCAGCCTGACCATTTGTTCCATCTGTATTACTAGGAAGTACAACATTAGATACTGTAGCTACTAGTTGACAAACTGGGTTAGAAGTTGGGATTGTTAATGTGTTAGATGAAAAATCTCCTCTACATAAAGCCTTTACAGATCCGGCATACTCATATTCTGTTAAACCTGTTATAATAGCTGGACTACTAAACACTGTAACAGTTTGTATGTTACTTGGGTTGGATGTAGGCCAATAGCTAATCTGATACCCATTTACAGGGGTGGGGGATGTAGTGGGAAAGTGTATAGTTAAAGTATTTGACATCTTTTAGTATTAATGAGGTACAGTAGCACAACAAGTTTGTAGTTCACATATAGCCCTTTCGATAGCAGCTATGATAACATCAAGACGATCACCTGGATGTATTCCTAAACAAGGAAGCTCTGTAGTCCCTGTATAAGCAACACAGATATCTTTTACAACATCTTCACATGGTTCTCCATCAGTACATGGAGGAAGGATAACCACCGGATCGTGATCGACACAAGGGTTTTGATTTTCTAAAGGTATTGGTGTATCATGACATCCACAAGACATATATAATATTTTTAAGAGTGAGTTAATGTAGCTGTTACAGCTCCTTCAAGATTTATACAAGGAGGATGGGTTGGAAAACAATGTATAAGTGTACAAACTTTAGCTTCTAAAGCTATAAGAAAGTCATTAAAACGAGTTTGACTGTTTATATTCATACAAGAAAGATCTGGTCCTGTATATAATATACAGTTTAAACTTAAAGGTGTACCATCACACCCGGTCACCTGTCCATGTATAGGACAAGGAATATAATCATACTTATTTTCCGGTGGACAGTCTCCACATGGATCACAAGGAATAGTTTTTATATCGTTACAGTTACAAGACATAACTTTATTTATTTTATGAAGTACAAGGACATTGTGTAATACTAGAAATTGAAGGATCTGTTCTTTTAAGAAGAGGTAAATACATAATAGTTTCTGTACCACCTATTTCACCAGATGTTCTTATTATAAGAAAACTATTTGTTAAATCAACAGGTGATTTAAAAGAAGCTATAAATGTCCCATTTTGGTTATTTGTTGCTAATGCTATACAAGGTTCTTTTAATATTGTACTTAAATAAGCATTAGCTTGTATGTATTCATATAGATATACAGATGAACTTATAACAAAATATGAATATCCATTTTCATATATATAATCAATATCATTTATTCTAAAACCATGTAAATAAAACTTTTGATATGCAGGAGTTGGTGTATCTAAAAAATCAATTGAAAACTTACAACCATAACAAACAGGTGTTAGTTTTTCTAATGTAGTAACATCGATACAGTTTGATATTAGTGATCCATTAGCATCTGAACCCACTAATGTATATCCAGTTGGAATAGTATAGATTTTTCCAGGAAAAAGTGTTGTCACCATAGTACAACCACCCACACTGTTAGTTAGCACTGTAGCTTCAAGTGTTCTACCATATCCTATTTCTCCTTTATTGTTTACAGCGTAAGCTCTTACATAATATGTAAAACCAGCTGAAAGACCTGTAAGTGTTATGTTAAACTTACCCACTCCTTTATTAGGACATATAACTCTATCATTAGCTATAGTTGGAAAAAAGTTTGTATATGAATAAACCACTCCTTTTTCTACTATTGGTTCAGCAGAGATCAGATTTATACCACCAGTATCTAATGTACTAGTGGTTATATTAGAAATCTTTTTAGTATCTATGACTGTTAAACAACTCATTCTTAAACTTTTTTAATCATTAGTGGATCAATACAACTTGATTCAAGTGTCGTAAGATCTGTGGTAGTTGGCGTAGATATAATCTCAGCTCCTTGTGGAAGAACATATGTCATACCCGCGGGAACACTTACGTTTGTTGTTGTACAATTATTTATTTCTAAAGCATTTGTTAAAGTGTTAAAGCTATATTCATTACCATACGTAACGGTTCCACCTGAATCATAAACATAACTTCGTATATAATAAGTTGTTCCAGATGATAATGATCCTATTGTTTGAGAAAAATAAAATGTTCCTCCACTTCCAGAACTTGTTTGAGTAGTAGGATGAGGTGAAGTACCAATACAAAGTCCTTTACTTGTTATAGTTAAAGGATATGGATCACTAATTGAGTAAGCTCCAGATGTTACACTATTATTAGTTATAGTGTTAGGAAGAACTGTTATTATTGTTATAGACATGTTTATATTTTTAGCAATCTATACAACCAGATGGTACATCAGCCATAGAAGTACAACCTGTTAATGTTGTAGGATTATTACCATTATAGTTTATTGATACAATCTCATATCCAGGAGGAACAATATATGTACCATTTACAGGAATTGTTTCATCTACATATGTACAAACTATTCCATCACCTACCGATACACCTGTAAAAAAAGAATATTCAAGTTCTCCATATGTAGGAGTCTCTCCAGATAATACAAAAGATCTAACATAATACTTGGTATTAGCTGTTAAACCATTAGCTTGTAAAACATAATCGCTTGAATCTATGGTTCCCCCACCTTGGCTAACAGTTTTATGAGGAGATGTTGGATATACCGGATTTGGTGTTAAACTCCAACAGATTCCTTTATCTGTAGGGGTTCCACTAAGATTTTTACCACCAGATACAAACGTAGTGGGAGTTATATTATAAGGAGGAATTGTTGTAAAAGGCATTAGGATGTACAGGTTTGAATAGTTAGAGTTACAGCAGCAGACCCAGTGTTTGTTATAGAACAACATGTATCATTTACATAGTTTATCTCTTTACTAAAACAGTTATTACATGTAGATCCATCAGCTGTTAACTGGAAGTTACTCTTAAAAGATACAAGAAGTTTACCAGTGGCAAGTCCACCTATAGGAATAGTAATACAACCTGTTGTAGACGTAGGAGCATTACATGTAGCTAATGTTTGTATTATACTTGGCGCGGTTCCACTGTTTGTAACAATGTAAGGATAAGTTACACCATTAGTCACTATATGTACAGAAAGTCCATTAGAATCTGTAACAGTGATATCAGTACCTCTATCTACAAACCCAATAGGAATTATAGAAGATCCAAAGTCAAGAGTAAGTGTTTTAGCTGTAAGATCAAATGATGAGTTAAAGTCTACATTAATACTATCACAAGTCACTTTACAACAGTTGTCTTGTATAAGCTTAACTGCAGCTCTTACATCACATAGAGCGATCCAAAGATTATTTATAGAATCACCTAATCCAGTTACTGTATTTATCCATCCAGGAAGATTACCTAATTGACCAGTTTGAGAAAGACTTGGAGAAGTGTTTGACGCACATGATGTTCCTTTAGCTATACCATTTACTATAGCTGTTGTTCCTTTATCAACACTTTGTATAGGACTACTGTTATCTAGAACACCAATAATTTTACACATTTGTTGTTCTAGTTCTTGAACAACTTGTGCTACAGAAGCTGGTGCGGATAAAGAACTACAAGAACCAAGAGTTACTGTTTGAGTAGCTAAAAAGTTATTAAGTTGTGTTTGTACTTGATATACATTAGCACTAACAGCTGGTATAGTTGTATTGTTTATAGTATCTATAGCGTTATAGATCTCATCTATAACATTGTTTGTACTACAATGAGTTCCTAAAACATTTACTAGTTTTGTAGCTATCAAATTGATAGCATCATGATAACTATAGGTTGTTCCTGTAGTTCCTCCTAAACATGGAGATATACTTACTGGTACAGCTACATCAGGGTTAGCTGGTATCAAATCATGAAGACAAGCTATTTTATCTCTTAAATACCCCAAGATTCCAATCAGTGTCATGGCAGGAAGAGGCGTAGTGGTACAAAAGCCCACTAAAGCCTGAAGGTCAAAGTCTGTTAAGTCAAGGATTGACTTGATGTCACACATCTCTGTCGCCAGTTTGAAAACTACGTCAGATACAGTGTCACCGGTACATAAGTGTATACACGGTAAAGCTGGCCCCTGCCATGTCACACAGTTGGAAGTTGTAGGAGAACAACTTTGGTCTGAGGTATTAGATTTAGTAGGTCTAGTGATTCCCATTATTAAGAGTTTAAAAAGATTTAGTCTATACTACAATATACTAAAAAATGTTCTATAAAACAAAAACCACCCCAAAAAGGAGTGGCTTATGATAAAAAAACAAAAAGGTTTTTATTCGGGGCTTATAAGTCTAAAAAATATATCGTAATGATCACTTGTTTCTATAGAACCAAACTCAAATAGTTTAAAGTGATAAACTTCTATCTCCCTGGTTTGATTGAATAACTCATCATGTTCATTTTGAAGTTTTTCTTTACTTTCATCATCTTTTATCTTTAAGCTTTTACCATCTTCAGATATTTTTCCATACTTATGAAATAGTTCAAGTCTGATCTCTTCCACTCCTTTTTTAATCTCATCTAGTTTTTTAGATAGATCTGAAACCCAATACTTCACTACTATAGGAAGTTTTTGTTGTAAAAGTCCTTGAAGAAGAATTACTCCCGTATCGTTGCGTACACCTTTTAACTCATTGTCTAAAGAGTATATGTCTTTGATTGATAGTGTTATCTTTTGCATGTTGTATTTTTTACAAAGATATGTAAAGTCTACTTATATCTCCAAATGTTTTATGGAACTATTGGAAAAGGAGCAGGAGCCGGTGGTATATAATCACCTGTAATAGTTAGGTTTAACTTACCAGCTATCCAGTCCCAAGCATATAGATTGGTCTCATAAGCTGTATACTCACTTCCTGTTATAATAAGATTACCTTGAGCCAAGAGTCTTTGGTCGCCATCTAATAACGCATAATAAAAAGACGCTTGATTGATTAAGTTATCGTTAAGTACATAAGCATCTAATATGAGAGCTTCCTGTAAAGATCCATTGTTCCATATAGGAACTGATTGTATATTTTTCATATTACCAGAATAATAGGGTTCTCCAACACTCTTGACCACTGTGTCTTTGTAAATATAAGAACTGTAAACCATCTGTTGTGGTTATAATCTCCATACGATTACCTAATAAAACATTACTCATACCATAAGGTATAGTTCCTGATGGTACAAATGCTCTTTTCGCTAAATCAATATATCTTATCTGACCAACTGAGTTACATATATATATCCTATCTCTTGAGTTAACAGAATCATATGAATAACTATACATAGTACCTGTTGTAAAAGTTTCTGTTTGAGGGTTTAAGAATATACCATACTCATACATTTCAGTGGATGTATTATACACATCAACAGTGTTTGCAGCTCCACCTCTTGGACTCCATAGATATCTATCATTACCATTTCCCCAACTCCACAGTAGGTTTATACCAGTACTTCTAGCAGGAACACTATATATGACATATTGAGTGGTGGCATCAGGAGCTGTTGTTACAATTCCAAATGTTAAACCAGTTGCTGTGTTACCAGATATTAAAGCTTCTTGACCAGAACCTGTACCAGCTATCATTTTAACACGTTTACCTATCCACTGACCCACTTTCCAGTTTTTAGTTGAATCAGTAAGAGTTGATGTAGTACCAGTAGCTGTAACTGTTCCAAACGTATCCATTATTTCATACCTTGTAGTGGTATCTGGTGTAAACGTTTGAGTGGTAAATGTTAAAGTGGTTGCGTTGTTATCTGTAATACTTAACTCAGCACCAAGACCTGTACCAGCTGTTATTCTCACTTTATATCCAATCCAAGAACCTGGAACCCAGGCTTTTGATGAATCCACTATGGTTGCAGTTGTACCAGATGTAGCATATCCAAATCCATATTGGTTAGTCATAGGAAGTTGGTTATCTCTACCAAAAGCTGATACATCAGTGATTATATATCTACTCGTACCATTCACACCAGCTGTACTAACACCAAATGTTATAGTGTTAGATGTATTAGATGTTATTCTTCTGATTGTTGGAGTACCACCACTACCAACTGTTTGTATGTTAAGTAACTTACCTACATGTTCATTTACATCCCAGTTTTTACTAGGATCTACTAAAAGAGTGGTTGATTGTGTAGCTGTGGCTACAGCTGTAGCAGTGGCTGTTATAGCTACATCAAACTGTGTTAAAGCATCACAACCTATGATGGTATATGTAGTATTCCAGGCAGCTTCATTAGCTCCAGCAAAAGTTATACTATCTCCTATCTTAAAGAAATGGTTGATGACTGTTACAACCAGTCCCACTGTACCAACACTAGAAATATTTATAGTGGCAGCAGATCCTGTACCACCTGTAGTTGCAGATGTACCTGTTGCATATCCTGATCCAGATCTATATAAAGAAACAGTGAGTATGGCACCAGCTGAACTTACAGTTTCCACTATAACTTTACCATTGGTACCTGTTGTAGAAAGTGTAAGAATATCTCCCACTTTGTAACCAGATCCAGCAGCTACTGGAGCAGCAGTTACACCTGTTACACCACCTGTATTTCTTGTACCAGATGTTACACCTACAGGAAGAGTACCAGATCTTGTAACAGTCATGTTATTAGTAATACCATAGTCATATATACCACTTTGACTCCAAAGATCAGCTTCAGTATGATATTGATACAAAGCTGAAGAACCATTACCAGCTAAATATATAACGTCTGTGTTAGCAAATATGGAATATGTAGATGTAGCGTCTGGGTTAGTTTCCCATTTAGTAGCCACTTCAAAATAGTTTGTTCCATTAGCAACTATTCTTCTTTTTTGACCTATACCAGTTCCACCAGTAATTCTTATTTGATAGTTTCTCCATCTATCTTGAACCATTGTTTTAGTAGAATCAGTTAATGTTCTATTAGCTCCAGCAGAAGCTGTACCTGTTAAGTATGCACCAGCTGTCTCACCTATTTTTTCTAAAGTGATATCTGTACCTAAGTTGGTACCAAATAAGTTAGTAGGAGTAGGAAGCGTTTTAGTCATCCAAAAATCACTAACTACATCATATGCCAGTAAAGAACTATTCCCCATAACTACCCACACTATACCTGTGTTAAGAGTAAATCTTGATGTATTATCAGGTACTGGTGATAAAGTGGCTGATACAGTGAGTGTTTGAGTTGATAAGATGTACATGGATGGCGCAGCTGTACCTGTTGTTGCAGGAGCTACAGCAAAAACCTGGTCATGAAAAGACTCATATGGTTGATAGTTTGCATCAGAAAAATAAAGAGTGGTGTTATCATTGTATATAACAGTTCTTTGTTGTGTAACACCAGTACCATAGTTGATTCTACAGTTGTATCCAACCCACTGATTAATCTTCCATTTTTTAGTAGAATCTGTAAGTAAAGAAGTGGATGATGTAGTAGCTACTCCAGTGTCTATAATGTTCTCACTACCCACACCTGTGATAGTAGTTGTTTGACCTCTACCTGTACCATCAGTTATCTTAATAGTGGTTCCTGTAGTTAAGTTATGACTTATATATCCTACAGTGATTGTACTAGAAGTTGCTGATAAAACTCTACCTTTATAACCACTATACTTTTGATATTGTAGTGATAAATCGTTGGTTGGATTAACTGGTAATGCAGCCAATGTTTGCCAAGAATCAGATATGGTATCATATCTATAAAAAGCTGCACCTACTAAATAATAGATATATCTATCAAGTCCATCTTCAGATGTAGTCCAGGCTGATATACTTGTAGATGAAGCAGGAGCAAATCTCAACCACTCCCATACAGGTTGGTCTACCGTTGTCTTTAGTTTGTTTGTTAAAGCCATATTATTGTTATTATTTTATGAAAAGATTAAGTTTGGTCGTATAGCTGCAGCAAAAAGATTACGTCCCATATCTTGAAAAGTTTGTCTAGGGTCAACACCATTATAACCTGTTGAACTCAAGGCAGTGTTGGTAGTTAAAATACCGTCAACAACTATACGTTGTCTTTGTTGTCCATCTATTACACTTAGTGATTGTGATAGTTGTAGTAGTCTTCTTAATAGTATAATAGTTTCATCCTGGGCTGGGTTTATCAGCGTATTACTTGAGTCATTTACCTGAACTACTTTTTGATCTATATAAGCCATATTTGTTATATTAAGTACCAGCTTCCATCATTAAATGGAGCCAGTGTTAAAGATGTTTTAGTTGACGAAGATATAGAAATACTAGATTGTCCATCTATTAAATCTGTACTAGTGGGTAAAATATTTATAGACCCACCACCTATATTTTTTATTGTATAATAGAAACCAGATGTATAAGCTGTTGAAGCTAAAGGTACTGTTACGTTAATTGTACTATCTATAGAACCATTTACAAGAATAGTGTTAACAGAGCTACTTAAAGATAATACAGTGTTACCAGTTATCTTTTGTATATTAATAGCTCTACTTGGTGTATAACCTAAAGCTGTTGTTATACCACTACTAAATGTTTGTAACCCACCTGTACCATCTACATATTGTGTATTATTTCCACCAACAGTTATAAATCCACCTGAAGTAACAGATTGATTATAAAAGTTATTAGTTATACCATTCCAGCTATAACGTATAGTTCCAAAATTATCAGCTAATATAATATTACTACTTAAGTCAGAAGCTAATCCATTAACATTAGCTCCAATAATTACATTACCAGAACCACTAACTATACCACCATTATCATTACCTATAAAAGTGTTATTAGAACCTGTGGTTATACCTTGTCCTGAGTTTCTACCTATACCTATATTATATCCACCAGATGTATTATTTTGTAAACTTTGAATACCAAAACCCATGTTATTAGATCCATTTACATTGCTATATAAAGCATAGTCTCCAAATCCAGAGTTATTTTGTCCAGATGTATTAGCATACAATACGCCATCACCAAACCCAGTATTTTGAGATCCAGATGTAAGAGATGTTAATACAGCTCTACCAAATCCTTTGTTGTAGTTTCCACTGGCTGTAAAGTTACCACAGTCATGACCTAAGAATATATTCCCTAGTAATCCAGCAGGACTTGATACATAAGTATGGAAGATAACACTACCATCTTGTAGTAAAACACCATGAGTTGAATCTGTTGTAGATGCTAACGTAAGGTTTGTTGTTAACAAACTATAAGCTCCCAGATTTACATTCGCATTAGCTCCTGTATAAGGAACATATCCTGACAGATTAATAGTATTAGTTAATAACCCTCCACTTAAACTTAATCCTGTACCAATACTTATCTCTTCCATTACCCCCACCCCTGATGTACTTCTTCCAATAAGTTTATTGGTAGCCATAGAAGTAGATATAGTTGGAGTGTTACCACCTGAAGAAGTGATTGGTCCTGTTGCTCCTACAGATGTTACTACATTACTATCTAAACTTCCATCTCCTTTTATAAATTGACTAGAAGTTCCTGATATATAAGATATTGTACCTGATGTAGATTTAACTATACCACTTCCTGATAAAGGAGATTGGTAGTTTGTAGACACAGATATAGTTCCATCTACCGCAACACTTACACCTGTTCCTATTTTTACACCTCCTAATATAGAAGATGTAGCTGCAGGTAAAGTATATGAACTAACAGATATTGTACCATCCCCAGCTATAGATATACCACTTCCTATCTTCACTCCACCTAAAACTGTACTAGAAGCTATAGGAAGAGAATAAACAGGAAGTGATAAATTTCTCCATTTACCTAAAGAATAAGAAAAAACTAAAGATTGTCCATCACTCAATGATGATAGATTCACATCAACTAAACCGTTCAATCCAACAGTGATAGTTCCATCTGGAGAAACACCTACTCCACCACCTATTTTAATACCACCAAGTACAGTGGATGTAGCTATAGGAAGAGTATATGTAGAAATAGTCCAAGATCTATCTGCTGATAAATCATAAGTTGTACCGTTAATAGTAAGTTGTCTTGTAGTAGGTACACCTCCTAATCCTGCAAGTGTATAAACAGGAAGTGTTTGCCATGTCTTATCTCCTCTCCAATATTGAGAAGTTGTTCCTGCTGTTATTATGGGTTCATAAGTAGAAGCAGCAGATGTGATTGTAAGATAAGGACTAAGTGCACTAGCTGTTATATATCCACTAGGATTTGTAAGAGGATAATATGTTGAAGCTGCTGTAGCACTTGTTAAGTATGGAGATAGAGCTGATGATGTTATATAACCAGCCGGATTGGTCAATGGATAATATGTACCACTTAAGTATGTTGTAAGATCTGTTTGAGCAGATATTGATCCTGTAATAGATCCCCACGTAACAGAAGTTAGTGACGCCACCCAGTTTAACCCACTCCAAACATATTGTTTATTATCATTAGTATCTATACATACATATCCTTGGTCAGCTAATGTAAGTACAGAAGCTAACGTATTACGTTGTGACGTAGATATAGGATTTAAAAGAGGGTTTAATATCTTATTCCTATTAATATCTAGATTATGAAGATATGTTTTTGTTTCGCTCATTATGATAAGTAGGCTACTCCAGCTACCGGTGAACTAAAGTGAATAATAATGTTGTTAAGATCTACCACTTCAAGAGTTCCTTCTATGTTGTTTCCAGAAAGATCTTTTTCCCATACATTAGGAACATATCCCAGTCCATGATGTATTGTCCAAGTATCTGACGGTGTTCCTTGACTATATTGAAACCCTATTCCGCTGTTGATAGTGATGGCGGGATTTAGATTGATACGTGTAATACAACCACCAGAGTTAACCTGTATAATATTTTGTGTACCATCTCCATATTGGTAACCCAGTCCTATACCACTAGGACCATTAGTTGTATAAGAGTGAACATATCCACGACCATTAGGAATACCATGTTCAATCTTTTCTAACTCTTGTGGAGTGTAACTTACAGGAAGCCATGTTGTATACGCTATGTTTGTACTACATAAAGCATCTCCATCATTTTTAGATTGCCAATCTACTAGTTCTTTCCTCATAGTGGCGAGATCTATATCTGTATTAGGTTTACACACAGCTATACCATAACGAAGCCTCTTATGCTCTCTATAGATAGCATTAGCAAAGTTTTCGTAATATCGTTCTCTATTGGAAAGAAAGTCTTTCATCTTAAGTATTGTTATATTTTTTTACAGGAGGAGTCGTAGCTTGTTGTATCTGAAGTAATCCAGCTTCATAAGAAGATATACAACTGGCACAAACTCTAGCTCCATTAGAAGCTGTTCTGATTTGACAACCACATGATAGAGTTGTCTTACAATTAGGACATAATGACATATATTTGGTTTTTATATTTTTAACAACTAGTACACTCTTTAGACGCAAGTTTATCTAAACGTTTTTTAGCGTAGATAAACAGATCCATACCGGCTTCTGGCTGTAACGTGAATTCCACTTTAGCTTTAGCTGCATCTATAAAGCTTTTTATAAGTCTTAGCTCATTTAAACTTTCTTTCACATCAGCGGCCGGTTCACAAGCAGCTAGTTCAAGTTGACCCATGATGTTATAATACTTGTTCATAATCTGAGTAGTTCTAAGATGGTTATATTCAACATACACCTTATCATTAGGACTTACAGAGTAGTTGATTACATATATACCATCAGGAAGAGCCATAGAAGAATCTCCACATCCAGATCTTTGAATACCAAGACTACATGCGTTTAAAACCAAGTTAAAGCTTGGCATCACATCTATAACTATTGGAAGGTTAAATCCAGGAGATGTAATACGTAACGTAGCACAATCCACTTGTACGTTATCTGCGTACGCGCTTGTATCAAAGAGTCTTAACACTTTGACATTGTTTGAATCGGGTATTTCTAGACTTAACTGGTGTTTACTTGACATATAAAAACATTATGGAGATTACATTATAATATACTAAAAAAACAAGAGATGTCCAAAAACAAAAAAGGAGAGACTTGTGGTCTCTCCTTAGATGTTTTAAGGGGTTAAGATTAGTTGAATGTTTCAAGAGTTACAGCTCCATTACCAGAAGCGGCACAAGACGCTAAGATAAAGTTTGAGATAGCTGTTGTACTGGTTCCTTTAGGTACATGGATCACAACTAAATACTGATCATTATCAAATGTACCAGTAGGGTTGTAGAAACGAGGTACGTTATGTAAAATCATAATTCTATCGTATAAAGCTGTACGAGATACAGTAGCTAATGCTGGATCAGCTTCGATCTCTCTCATACGGAATGATTCAACTCTACCAGAATCAGGGTAAGCATTCTGTAAGTAGCGACCATCTAAGATTAACTCACGTAATACAGTTTCACCTACACCAAAAGCTTGAACTGGAGTTTGAACCTCATCACCATGAGATGATAAGTAAGGAAGGTTAGTAGAAGGAACAGTTCCATCAGTACCAGCAACGTTAGCTACAAACGCAGAAACTAAACAAGGATCACCAGATTCATCAACAACAGAAGTATAGATAATCAAAGGTTCTAGATCATATTTATCTGTAGGAGTGAAGGTACAAGTACCAAACTTAGTTTCTATGTAAGCTACAGTTAGTTCGATATGAGCATCAGTAGTGATAGAAGCTGCGTCAGCATCAGGTACATATGTTGTAGAAGTTAAACCGGTAGCAACACCAAGATTTTTTACAAGACCCGCACCAACACCAGTTTCAGATTGAGTACCTGGAATATAAGCAACTACACCAGATGTACTATATACATCACTATAGTAATTTAAAGAAACCGCAGGGTTAAAGTCAGTCAATGCTGGTTGAACCGCTGGAGTTGGATAAGTAATAGTAATAGTTGTACCAGAAACGTTAGTAACAAACGCATTAACTGGGAAAGCTGCGCCAGATGCTAATAACTGAGGAGCAAATGTGGTAGAAGTACCAAAGGTTACTTTTTGACCAACCGCAATGCTAGTAGCACTAGATGTTACATAAACCAACGCAGTTGCACCAGTGGTAGCATTTGGAGTGATTGATGTAATGTTAGTAGTAGCAGCTGTAAGAGTTGAGACAACTTTTTTGTAAACTCTAGCTTGTACCATATCCTTAATAGTAGGATAGCTATTGATCTGATCTTTCCATAACAAAAGAGTAGATACAGCATCTCTTACATACGTAGGGTTAGTTGTGTTAGCACAACCAGTATACGCATCCATAGTTCTATATAACTGATGGTTTAAGAAACGTAAAGCAGGGCTTCCTTTAAGGTCTAAACGCAATCTGTAAGTTGTATCTGGAGTAACTCCTGCATTTACAGAAACTTTTACAACTTGGTTAACAGCAGCTTTAGAACCAACTTTGATCAAACGACTAACAAACTTAGGGTTGATCACTTTAGATTTAACACTCTCTTGGTATCCACCATGTACAGGACCAATCTTATCTTGCGCAAAGTAAGAACCTTGAGCGATGATGAAAGGAGCTTGTTGAGCAACAGTACCTAGAGCAGAGTAAGTTTTAGCATCAAAGAAACCAAGCTGACCAGCTGTTAAAGCTGCAGTGGTACCAGAACTAGCTAAAGCCACACTACTAGCAAAAATAACTGAAGCTGAGCTTGTACTAGTTGTTACTGCAGCTGATAATGTAACAGTTGTACTTGTTACAGCTGTAACAATAGCTCCAGCTGGAATGTTAGCACTTGTAGCTGACATACCTACAACAACTCCTGTAGTAGAACCAAATGTTAAAACGTTTGGAGCATTTACAGCAGCACTAGTTGTAAAACTAGTTCCATTAACTACTACAGTGGCTCCTGAAGCAAGAGACGCTGTTAATGGGTTAGAAAGTGTAATGTTTAATGAGCTTATTAACACTACAGTTGTATTAGCAGGAATACCAGTTCCTGTAATAACGTTACCTACAGCAATACCTGTTACAGAGGTTGAGATAGGCAACACACTAACTGGAGCTGTGGCTGGACTTGAAGCTGATGTCAGTGTTACTGAGCTAGCAGCTACTGGAAGAAATGACTTCCTGAAGGCATTAGGAAAATACATATTAGTATTATTTTGGGGTTATAAAAAAATTATTTTAAGAATAAGAGTTTGTATTTTGTACTATCTATAAGAGCTTTTGTTTCATCTAAGATGTTAACAAGCTCGCTATATGGCATGATGGCTTGTAACTCATCCACCATCGTTGTTAATCCTTTAAGATATGTGATACATTCAGCTACTGAAGAAACTTTTGTTGGAGTTGTATCAGGGATTTCTAAAAGCTTTTCAGCCGCTCCTTGATATTTTTCTACCACATCATCAGCATGATCACCTATCTCATCGTAGAACTCATTAAGAGCTTTGTGGGCAGCATATGATCCAATACCAGTAACTTTTAAGTGAAACTTGTGTATAGTTGTTACAGCATTAAGTAGCTCATTAGCTAAAGCTGCTGTCTTCTTATCTACATCATTTCCACCCGGTCTTTGTAACTTTGTTATCATTAACTTTCTTTTGTAACGTCTTGTTCAGTTCTTTGGTATTGCATCTGGCTTTCGATATCTCCAGCTAAGATCGCTGCAGCTTCCATCACCAGTATTTCCGCTATATCATCTTTAAACTCACATATCTGATCTGTAGTAAAGGTTGAACCATCTTCAGTGTTTATACATCCTATAAGTTGTACTGGCTTAGGTGTTCTATAATAAACCAATGTTACATCAGTTATATTAAAGGTTTCGTTACTATACACTCTTAAGTTTTCTCCTAAGAATGTTGAAACTGTTTCAGCCCACTCAAAGTTTGGCTTTATATTATTACTATTTAAGATCACAGAGATGTTTGCTTCTTCCACTTCATAAACTGTTAGTCTTCTTTTAGGACAACAGTCTGTTACAGCGTACGCATCCACCCTACTATAATATAAGTAATTTTTTGGAACTTTACACTCAGCCCACTCTTTTTTATTTACAACAGGTAAAGAAACATCTGTTAAAAGTATTCTTAGATCATCTACAAGGCCTGTAGATTGTTCCATTCCTTCTTTTCTGGAGTTCATTCCATATATCTGGCGTCTAACCCAATCCAACTGAGCTTTGTTGAAAGCTTCTTGAATCTGCCAACATTGTATGTTGTCATAGTCAAACGAAGCTAACTTGTTTAGCCTTTGTTTTATTTTAATCTGTAAAAGGTTATTATCCATGTTTTAACATTTCCATTTTTTTAAAGCTAACGCTTTTCTTGTAGGCTCACCATTAGGTTTCTTCATCGGTCCTTTAACTCCTGACATTCTAGCACAGAAAGAATCTTTTCTTGGACCACCTTCTGGTTGAGGAGCTTTAAGATGAGAACCTGGATGACTACTATTATAAGAGTCTCTTCCTTTTTGGTTTAACCCACCGTTTTTGTTTTTACCTTCTGATCTTTGCCAAGCTTGTGTCTTTGCCATTATCCTTTAACTTTTTTAAGATTAGGATTAGCTTTTTTAGCACCCGGTGACGCTTTTCTAGTAGCTGATGCTAATATAGCACCCGCAGCTTCTTTACTTACACCTTCTTTTTTAGCAATCTTGGATTGTACAGATTTAAAACCTGGATGTGTCTTTGCCATATTACTTAGATTTAGCTTTTATCTTTTTTTCTTGTTTTAACATTTCAGCTGTAGGTTTTTTATCAGAGCCTTTATTAGCTCTGATGTTATCCCATAAACCTCTTTGCGACTTAGAGCCATCAGCTCTTTTTATCATTTCTTTGGCCATTACTTTTTCTTTTTAGCACCAGCTACTTTATCAGCAAATGTTATTTTATTCTTTGGTGGAGCTAAAGCAGCAAACTTCTTTTCAGCTGGAGTAGAAGGTGTCTTACCTACACTACCACCTTTTTTCATATAGCCTAGTTTTTGAGCAGCAGCTTTATCAGCTGCCATATCTTTAGCTGATCCTTCACCACCGTGTTTACCAGCTTTATCCATTTTCTTATCATATGCTGACTTTTCATAAGCAGCCATACCACCTTTTTTTGTAGCCATCGTATTAAGCTTTACTATTTCTATTAAATGTTATATTACTTTTAACTCTAATATCTTTGTGGGTAAACTGCCACATCTCACCTGTTAAGTTAATGATTATTGTGTATATGGTGTTGGTTTCATGACCATAGTCTGTAACCAACCATATTATTCCATCACCTTTTGGTGTACTGACTTCCACCCGATTGTGAGGTTCAAAAATCATTATTTCTTTTTAGAAGATGTAGATGTTCTTCCTCCAACAACTTTTTGTAAAGTTGACAAAGAACTTTTTACATCACTCATAAGTTTTGTGTTACTACGAATGGTTTCAGCTCTTTGTAATGTTCTTATAGCATCTTCGATCTCCTAACGTTTTTCTTCTGTGGACATCGCTTTAATCTTACTTGACATATCTTTTATTTTATCTGTTCCAATATCCTTCCACTTTCTTAGAGATCTTAATTAAGATTTCTTCATTAAGTGGGTTTTTCAAATATTCCACTACATCTGATGGAGTACGTCCCAACATTGTACTGGTTTCTACTTCCCAGATAAATCCATCAGCTTTAGCTGTAATGAATCTGTAGTATGTAGCATCTTTGATGATGGCTCTGATTTTCAGAGTTTCCATATCTAGTCCAGCTACATCTAAGAATCTTTGAGCTGTTTTGTTTTTATCTCTTTCTAAAAGATCACCATTGATATACTTGTCGGCATTGTCGTACAAAATATCGTTTGGCGTACTCTTCTTATACTGAGCACTGTTAGGATCCAACACTTTAACAACATAGAACAACTTGTTCTGATTCTTGTTAAATAGTTTCTCAAGTTCTCCAAGAGCTTTATTACGAAGTTTTTTTACTTCTGTATTCAGAGAAGCTGTTTCTTCAAGCTTATCTAAGTAAAACTTAGGAGCTTTTGGTGTACTTCTAGCTTCATCTAAAGACTTAGCTATCATAGAAAATCCACCAGCTTCGATCGAGTAGAGTTTGATTAGATCATATGGATCTTTTTCAGGTTCCAGGTAGATGGCTTCATTACCCACTCTTATTTTTATCTTATCCCAAAACTCAAAGTTATCTGGCTTTAAAAGTTTAAGCTTGTTCCAAAACTCTTTGTCATCAGGATCAACCATATTTGAAGCAAGTTCTTTTTCAAGTTGACTCACTATTTGTCTAATCTGTTTAACCTTGGCTGTTTGCTCTTCTGGAGGAAGCATCTTCACTTCAGGAGAAAACTCATTTAACCCGGTGATGTACCTTTTTATACCATTTATTTCTAAACAACAAAGTTGTTCTTCATGGAAGGCTCCGTCAAATAAACTAAGTCCGTAATCTTGTAAACCCATGTTATCCACGGCTTTGTTAAAATAAGGACGAATAGCTATTGTAGACTTTTTGTTCTGTGGATACATCTCCACAAGTGTTACACTACTCATATTTTTTTGTTTGGTTTTATTTATAAAGCTTTTCAGCTTAGGGCCTGTTGAGAGTTGCAAGCTCTCCCTCGTTAACTAGGGTTTGCGTACAACAAGCCGATTGCGATACCAGAGGTATCAAAACTAACGTAAGAAACGTTAGCGGGGTTTAGCAACATTTACCACCTTTCTTCATTGTCTTAACCATTCCACCTTTTTTCATTGCTGGAACAGCTGATGCTGGAGCAGCGCTTCTTCCTACAGAAGGCTTTCCTGCAACACTTGACGCTTTAGATGGAGCAGCTCCTCTTGAAGGACCTGTAGTAGCTTTTGTAGAAGCTGAGACTGATTTGTTAGCCATGTCGATTTGTTTTTAAATATTTTAAAGTTTAGCCTGGAGATTTTACCTCCAGGCGTCCACTTAAGTTATTTTAGAATGATCCACCAGTTACAGGGTTTCTCATAACAATCTTCAACACCTTGGTAGGGTCTTTAACCCAGATAGCTGGCATTGTTTGAGTCATGAATACTCGGTATCCGTTGAAGTTACCTCCAGATTGGAATCCTTGAGTACGTCCCATGTAATCCATAGAACCGTTTTGGTACCACCATTTCAACTGGTTATCCCAAGAAAGTTTTAGCAAATATATGTTATCATTTGTATTATCAGTAATATCAAAGATAATAAAGTTGTAAGAACTTAAAGGGAAACCATCGATGATAGGGTTCTCAATGTCGTTAGTATGGATATTATCAAACGCTGGGTTCAACACAAACTTAACGTTAGCTAAGAAAGGTATAACGTATTGAGTGTAAGCAAATCCAAAGTTTAAGTCCATTCCTTTACCAGTGATAGCTCCAACCTCAGAAGCGTTAATCACTAATCCGCTGTTGATAGCTTCTTTCTTGATTGCTTCGTTGATAAGTTTCATACCACCAAGTCCAGTTTGAACAATTAAACTACGTTTAGGATCTGGACCTTGGAACTCAACTTTACCGTTGAAGAAGTTGAAGATCTCAGATTTAAACAAGTCTAAGTTAAAGCTAGATTTGTTATAGATACGTTTGAAAGAGTTATCAAGTTGTTTCCAAAGACCCACAGACAATCTGATATCATCTGGACCATCTTGTTTGATCTTACCACCTTGACCCCACATTAAGTAAGTTTCGATGTCATTAGCGATCTTAGTTAAGTGAGCAGCTTCTAAAGTAGTTAAGAAACTTCTTGTTAACTGACCAGATTGATAAGCTTTCTTAACATAGTCTTTACCTAGTTTAGAAGCCATATCTTCCAGGTTAGTGATAGAAGGATCAACTGTCTTATCGAAGTTTCTCCAAAGCTCTGTTACAGGAACAGTACCATCAGCTTTCATACCACCCTTCATCATCAAGTCAGCACGACTAGAGATAGAATAGTGTACGTGTGCTTCAGCTCCTCCTACATAGTTGTAGAACTCACGGAAACCAGCAGATACGTTACCAATATCAGAGAATCTTTCACCGTATTCACCACGAGCAGAACCTTTTCTGAAGAACTTAGTACCAATTCTTAAATACTTAGAAGCATCCAAATACTTAACGTTGTCATTGTTCACCAGTTGTACTGTGTAGATAAATCCGTCACCAGCAGGAATGATGTCATCAGCGATGATATAAAGCTCCACACCGTTGTATTTATCATAAGTGATGATATCACCATGACCGAACATACGCTTGTTAAGCTTGATTTTGAACGCTTGACCATCAGCACCTAAGTTGTTCACAGATTCGATGTTCTCTACGATGTAAGGAAGATCCTGCATTACAGGGATCTGCCACTTGTACTCTCCACGAGCGTTATCTACCATAATAACGTTCTTTCCACCAAAGCTAGACATTTGGTAAAGAGGCATTTCAACTTTCTGAGCCATAGCCCATAAGTCAACAGGACCTAGATCAGTAGGTTCAGCGCTCTTTAACAAGTTAGACAAGTGATAAGAATCTACGTGTGAGCTTGTTTGATAAGTAGTATCTCGTAGAAAGATACCATTATTCAATACGGGAGTTGCCATATTTTTTTAGGGGTTTAAAATTAAAAAATTATCGTTTAAAAATGTTTTGTGATCTAGTAATCTTTCTTGATCTTGGCTCATCATCATCTTGAGCTGTGTAAGCATTTTTTCTAGCTTGTTCTGTTTTTAACTGTCTTACAGTGTTTTCAGTAGCTTGATTCTTACCTACAGTCTGAAGATTCTTACGATATGCATCAGGATCTGAAAGAAGCCACAACGCTTCAGCTATTAAAGGATAGTTAGGTTCTACAAACTGATATCTTTCTAAAAGATGTCCTAAAAGGTTTGTCGATCTACCACTTACAGAAGCATATTGAGCTTGAGTAAGTCCTGTATATAACATTGCTTGTGTTTTCTTATCCAACTTCAAACCGTTGATCTCAGCAGGTCTTAAAGCCTCATATACATTTTGTGTATACGCTTGAGCAGCTTGTTGTTGTTGTTCTTGTCTAAGCTCTTGTTCAGCTATACGAGATTGTACAATCTCTTCTTGCATCGCATCAAGCTTAGGCTTGTATTGTTTAGCTTTCTTTTCAAGAGTGTTAAGATCTTTTAAAGTGTTTATCTCATCTTCAATGTCTTCAGGACTTTCTCCTCTAGCTTGTAAATAAGATCTAACAATCACTTCTCTATCTTCTTCTTGAGCCGGGTCAAGTTCTCTAACTTGTTCCACCGCAGCTAAAGCTTGAAACAATCCTTTAAGATCTTGTCCTCCATCCATTACATACTTAGCTGCATATTGTAATTCACCTGGAAGACTTTCAAAAAACTCTTTTGGTGTTTTAGAAGCCACTTCTTGTTTTAGATTATCCATGTTAGCTTGCCATAGCTCGTCAACATCTTTTTCTGATAAACTTCCCAAGTATTCACCAAGGTCTTGTTTTGTTTCATCATAGTCATCAAAAGCAAACATCTCTTTTGACTCTATTCTTTTCTTTAAGAACTCAACCAATCCAGACTTCTCTGTCTTAGGTCGTCCTTTACCTGGAGCTGGTTCATCGTCCGCATCAGGTTTTATATCTTTATCAAGTTCGTCAAGTGTTTCTTTTACACTTGCTTCATTTGTTCCACGTGGAACTTTTTGTTCATCATCTTCATCAAGGAAGGTAAGATCTTCTTTTCCTTGTGAGAAGATTCCAGGTTTAGCATCTTTAGCTGGTGTAATCACACTCTCTGCTCCAGGGGCTAAATCCCAGTTGTCAATGTCTAGTTCAACCTCTTGAACACTTTGATTCTTTGCCATATCTTTTGTTGGGTTTTTTTGTTTTGTATCTCTACACTATTAATATACGATTTTAAACTATATATATTTAAAACCTTATAGGGTTTTTATCTAAGCTACGGATAATAGAGCTATAATTATTTCTTCTTACTTTCCTGTTTAGGTTTTGGTGTATCAAAACGATTTTTGTTCTCTCTAGCTATCTGTAGTTCTATCTGAGCTTTTCTATCTTCTGTAGACATTTTTTCACGTTGCATATTACGTTGTTCTGATAAATGTGCGTTCTTGTTAACCTCTTGTTCTCTCTTAAAGTTCATGGTGTCTTGATACTGTTGTTCTTTCTTTATAGACTCCATAGCATCAAGATAGTCGTTCTGTTGATTTTTGTTAACATCCGCGTTAGCACCCATACCAGCAGCTCTAATTTGAGCTTCAAGAATATGAGCTTCTCTATCTTTCTGGTTTTCATCAGCTTCAAACTGTTGTTTCTGTTGTAGATCTTGTTGTTGAGCTTTAATCTGTTCTTGTTGCATTTGTTGTTCATGTTGCTGTTGTTCTTGTCTTTGAGCATTAGCTTTTTCTTCAGCTTTCTTAAGAACACTTGTAAGCTCTGCGATACTCTCTGACTTGATAACATTACCAAGATCATATATAGAAGCTCCCATTGTGTTGTTCTTTATGGCCAACTGTTTAAGTTGTTCCATCACAGCACGAGAGTTTGTTTTAGTTGTACAGAAAATGTTTAAGTCTCTTAAGAGAAGAGACGTACCATTCATCTGAAAGTTTACCTTTTCATCAGCAGATGATATGTATTGTAGTCTAACACTAGGCTTTTTAGAATGATAATACTGAGCCAGGTCGGTTCTCATCTGATGTACACGAGGCATTAGGTTATCACTATGTTGTATAAAATATTGTTCTGTTTGAGCATAAGAAGCATTAGCCGCTTGTTCTACACCTGTAGCGGTTTCTTCTTTAGCGATTTGCTCTCCCATACGTTGAGGGTTTAGTCCTATTACAGAAAACGCTTCATTCTTAAAATGTTCAGCCAACTTGATACGAGATAACAATCTGTTTGTTTGTTCTAGATTCAACACTTGATAGTGTTGGAAGTTTAACGGATTCTCTGTATTTGTGATTGATGTATCTAAAGGAAGCATCTGGAAGTTCTTCATAGCTACATAAGCCTTAGCCAAGTTATTTTTACCCCAGTCTTCTCCAAGTGAGTGACGAGGTAAAGAGTTTTGGTCTAACATGATTACAGTTCCAAGCTCATCTACAAGTATATCAGCTATCTGATTGTTTACAATGTTATATCCAATCTGATATGGCTTCATAAGATCGATCATAGCAATCGATCTGGTGTTTCTATCTCCAAATACAGCTCCTTCTACAGGAAGCTTACATCCATAGATAGTGTTATCTCCTTTAAACTGAAAAGGAACACGGCCTGGTTTACCACCGGCCAGACCAAGATATATAGGATTCAATCCTCCAGGATTATTCATACCCCAGAATGTAGGACGGTTAGGACCTATTTTGATTCCACCCCAAACATCATTAATCCAGATCCAATCTATATGTTCACCATAAACAAGATTGTCTTTTGTTTTTTGTTTGTATGTTGATGTATCGTATTCTGGTTTGTCTGTCACTTTATAATCTTCACCCACAATATCTTGTATAAGTTCTCCTTCTTCTGATATCTTAGTTAAGTGACCAATCATACGTTGACTCTTCCAATAGATTGTAGATACACGAAGCATGTGACTCTTACCAAAATCCTGAAGATCTTCAGAGTCGGACATGATCCATTCCACTATATCACCGGTACCAAGCTTTGCATCGTACATTGACATAAACTGACGATATGCTAAAGAAGGCATCTGTGTATTCCACTCATGTGTTCTACTAGGATCATAATAAGTACCATCATTTTGATAACCCTGTACAGCATATCCAGCTGATCTAACAGGATAGATGACCTCCAAAGCTTTAAGTTGCTCAGCTGTCATCATCCACCCATACTTATCAATCACATCAGATATTGACATCATATCCATCTTGCCCACCCAGTTACCTTGAGATACATAACGTACATCAGGGCTTTTATGATAGAATGTAAGAAGAGGATTCCATAGTTCCACATCATAGTCATCTTCTCCCATGTTAAAATGCCAGAACTCTCTATCAGTGATAAGCATGTCTCTGAAAGCTCTTTCTTCCAATTCTTGCATCTTAAAACGTTCTTCGTCCACCTGCATCTGGTGAGAAGCCCATTGTTCTACCATCGACTTATAATCTTTCTTAAAGAATTGTTCTATTTCTGGAAGACTTTTAAGTTTTTCTGGAGCTAGTTGTTGTTGACCTTCATCAGACTTAGGATCCATACCCATGTCTATAAGTTGCATAGTTATCTTTTGCTGAGCTTCGGCTAAAAGAACTTGTTCAACCATGTCACGTTTTTGTTCCATCATTTCGTTGTACGAAATATCATCCACAGCTTTAAACATGATGCGTGAGCTTCTTTTGGAAAACTCATTACATAAAACGTTTATAACGTTAGGTATGATTGGATAGAACTTAAGCTCCAAAGCTGACTCATCTTGTTTAGTTAAAACATCTACAAGATCAGACATCTCATTGTCTTGTTCAACTATATAATCACTTTTATCAATAATTCCTTTAGCTAGCTTATAGTTTTTCATAAGCCTACGCGCGTTTCTACGCAACATCTTCATCCCCTGGAATTCTAACCAGTCCAGGTTCCATGCACGCCACTCATCATCTTTCTCCTTTTCTGGAAGAAACTGTATTGGTTGCGTGAGGGTACCCATGCGATTATAGGATACTTTCTTACCGGCTTTAAGATCTAAAGCATTATATATCATCATGATTATATCATTTTTAAATTGTTATGATTTCTTTTAATCCATCGTGTTATAGTAGTTTGATGTACTTTATAATATACCGCAGCATGACCTAACGATTTGAAAATATTAATACCATCTGTAACTTCTTTTTTTAAAGAATCATGTAACTTTTTCATTACTATAGGATTTCTAGACTTACCAAGTTTTGATTTTGAAAGTTTATTTCGATACTCTTTAGAAAAAGTTTTACCAAACTGAGGGTTGTTTATTCCTCTCAATCTAATAGATCTTTTTTCTAATGTTTCTTTAGATGGAATACAACCAAGTGTTCCTTCTCCACCATTGGTTAAATTTACTAAACAACCTGTATTAGTATCTTTTCGTCCATAGAGTTTTATAAACTCTATTTCTTTCTTACAAGCATCTTCCCAAGAAAGATCATATAGAAGAATTTCTACATCGTATGATGTTTTACTTACAACTTTATTCCAAAGTTTACTTCTATTATGCTTACTATAAGCACGATTATAAGTTTCATCACTTCCTATACCAATATAAAAAGGTTCATTTTTATCAGATCTTATATGTCTATAAAGATAAGCCATTGATGTTATTTGTTGTATTTAGTAGAGCAGGAGTTGTGGTTCCTGTTCCAGTTGTATTAATATATAAAGGACTTTGTTGATTCAAAATGTCTCCTACATATTGATTCCATGGTTGTCCTACATAAGGAGCTGGCCCAGGATGTGGCTTAGGCCAAGGTGTCATAGGACGTAATTGAGTTGGACCATACAATCGATTAGGATCTAAAGGTTGAATTTGTTCTTCCTCATTAAGAAGAAGAAGACAATCTTCTAATGTAACAGCTTTTTCTTCTAATAATCTTGAAAGAAGAGCTATTTTTCTTTTATGTATTTCACTATTCATATCTTATTATCGAATATTTTTAAAAGCGTTTCTTCTAGGAGCTGCCATACCACCACTCGTTTGGCTACCACCAATATGTCTAAAAGGACTCATATTAAATCTACTGAAATTTTTAGAGACCTCCAAATTAGTTTTGGTGGTTTCAACCCTTTTTGTTATACCACGGTTAGACTGTTGGACTTTAGCAAAAGCTATTAGCGCAGCAAAAGACACTAGTCTATCCACGTTCACCCCATCCTGGTATCCCTGCATTTCCTTTAGAAGCATAGGATCAGGGATACGTTCCACTCCATAGATTGTTTTGACAATGGTCCCATCGGCCAGAGTTTCCTGATCAAGTTCTTCTTTAAGGTATTCTATGGCATAAGATAAGATGGTTCCTTTAAACAGTGTACCCACGTTCTTCCAGCCATATTCTTGAAACACGTTAGCATTGGCTCCTATATCTTTTAGGAACAAAATCATGTTCTTAGGTACTAAATATTTTTGTTTCTTTTTAGAAATCATATACTGGATGAACAAAGCTACGTTGTTTTCCACCACAGTCCAGGCGTTATACCATTCTATAAGCATCTCTAGACGTTCATGTGTTTTTGTAAGATCATCAAACCGTCCACACCAGGAAGCTACGATTCCGTCACGTTCCATAGAGCTTTCAATCTTTCCCGACCCATCATCTTTAATCACTTGTGTAGGACTCTTGTATATGTATATAGAACATAAAGAATCTGATGTTGTTGTTTTACCCTCAGCAACAGGATCGACTGAAGCATAATACATGCCAAATACAGCATCTTTAACAGGACGTTCATATACACATATAACTCCTTCTTTGTCTACAGTGTTTTTAGTGATCGGCCACTCAGTGATGGGAATCTTTCTAGATGGTTTATCTATTATTTTACCATCAGCATTTCTGGAAAGATCTAGATACTCAACAGAATATTCTTTCTCAGCAATACGTTGTAACTGTTTGGCTATTAAGTGTGGAGGAAATATAGAAAGCTTTCTTGTAGCAAAAGCTTCTTCTATAGAACGAGGATGCTGAGATACCATTAACTGATAGGCAGCTGGCTCAAGATTCTTTTTAGCTTTATCAAACTCCTCCTGTAAAGCATCTAAAGCTTCTTTAACAAGAGAGTTACCGTGTGGATCTATATATGGAGGCATACTCCATTGTTCGGGAATAAATAACCCTGTGATTCCTATTGTGTGATCTTTATCTATAAGATCTGTTTCTATTCCATAGAAGCCATTAGCGTCTGGATTAAGGATGTATTCTTTCAATGGACCACACTGATCAAGGTCACCGACAGATCCTGCAGCTATAAACTGACCAGTGATAAGATGACCTGATTTAAGAGCTGGTCTCATGAATCCATATGTATCATTCATCTTAGGAGCGATACCAGCTTCCTCGTGAAAGAAATATGTTACCGGTCCACCGACACCATTTGTAGGATCTTTTTCAAATGAATAAGAGTTGATTGTACTCTTAAGTCCTTTGTAAGTATCTCTACCATTTATTCTCACCTTGATTTGTTGTTGCCAAGCACCCACTTTATCAGGCTCAGCTGGACGATACCAAGCTGTGTGTTCGTTTAAGAAGTTCTTATATTCGTTTAGAAACTTCCAAGATCCTTTCTCATTGATGTAGTCTTTAAGACTGGCGCCAAGTTTTAACACAGCTCCTTGTTCAAAGTACCACTGATTAATAAACTTAGCCATGTGATAATAAGAACTGGCTATCTGACGTTTCTTTAGAATGATGGCGTGTTTATCATGAAGCTCAGCCAAGAGTTCATAAAGCGCCAGATGGTACTGAGCATCCCTGATCTTTGCAAAAGCAAATCGTTTTTCTTCTTTGTCATATATAGGTAGGAAGTTAAGCCACATGTAATATTCTCTTGGAATATACCACGTATTAAACTCATCCTTTACAATCAACCCATTACGACACTTAGCTTTTTGGTCGTCCCAGTATTTTATAAAGTCTTTTGTTTTTAATGGAGCTGAACAATAAAACCCTTGTTTTTCAAACCTACGACCCTCAGCGTTAAATATAGCTGAGGTGACATTGTTTAAGTTATACTCTCCAGGGGTTTTAAATAAGGGAATAAGGAAGTCTCGGAACTCTTCTTTTGTATCAAAGGTAGTGGTGAGCCAAGCTCCACAATCATATGTGGGGATTTCTATAAAGGGCATTAGCTAATAGTTTTTAGAAACTCTTTATCTAGAGTTACTTTTTCAGCAAGTTCTATCACTGTAGAAAGTTGTGAAGATCTTATAATATCCGGACAACTGTAGTTGTTAAAGTAAGATTCCACTTTATCTCTAGGGATGGCGGCCCAATTACCGTCAAGTCCTTTGTGGAATAACCAATCGTATAACTCTGTCATATTATTTAGTTTTATATTTTTTATAATCACTACGTTTACCATACTTTATTTTATCCATCTTTATAAGTATTTTACCTAAAACTTTTTCCATTGGATCACTAGAATCAGCTAATATAGTGAGATCAATATCAGGACAAATAAACATGTCTTTAAAAGATATTTCTGTTTCTTTAATACCTATTTCTTTTTCTAAAGTATCTAAACAGTTAGCTACTATTAAAGCTTTATCTATAGATTTTATTTGACAGTTTTCGATATGTATTTTTCCTTTTTTCATATTATAAATCATCGTAAGCTCTGTTCTGTCCACCTCTTACAGTGGTTTGTTGTTCTTCCATAAGATCTTTATACACTCCTTTGTAAGATTGTCTCACCGCGTCAAACTTTTCAGCTATACGTAATATCGCTGCTGCAGACCCATCACGACCAAATGTAGGCACCTCTGTGGCTAACACCTTACCAAGGTTATCTAAGGCTGTCTTGATCCCGTAATAGGCTCTAGAGGTTTCTGTTTCATACATACTTCTACATCTCATAAGCGCATGTACTATATCATCATCTTCTGTAGAAAAATCAGCTCCTATTTCTTCCAGGATAACTTCTTCTTTCTCATCTTCTTTAAAATGAAAAAAAGGATTTAAGTCCGGGTTAGGACAAGTCATATAATAAAGATATGCATAGATCTGAAGATAGTCTTCAGGATGGTTATCCATAATCTTCTTAAGAAATCTTAAAGAGTAACAATGTTCAGTCGGTATCACCTTTCCACCGGCTATATCAAATAGTCTTATCATCATCTAGTTTTTTGATTCGTTCTTTATATGTATCAACTCCTGTTTGTGTTTTTTCCCAATCAGTCCATGTATAATCACCATCTATAGATAAGATTCTTCTTTTATGAAAGTCTTTTAAATAGAGTTTAAACATGGTCCATTGAGAAATCTTTGTACAGGTTTTGGTTTCACTTTCACAAGTGAAGGCTTCTATAAACTCTTTCTCTTCTTTTTTAGCATAATACCTATCAATAAGATTTTTAAAGAAACCTTTATTTCCTACTCCAGACTGAATGTTTCTTTTAAAGTTTTCTCTAATAGTATATCTTTTATCAAAGTCTCCTTGTCCCATTAGTGTTTAGGTTTAAGTTTGTGTTTATTATCTTCCAACCAGTGAATGATCTTTATAGCTTCAGCTTTCAAATAAGGAACCTCATAAGGAATAACATCCTTCACTATAGGATCACCATTACTATCTAAAGCTGTGATTGGGTTGTCATATTCATCTCTACCAGCTTCTTCAAATATAATGTGGTGAAGAGTCATCACTCCCGGCTTAAGCTTTGGATTGTGTTTAAGAATCATATACATATACATAGAAAGCTGTAAAGCATAATGTATATAGTTACAATCATCCAGATGAGATAGAGGACTTTCCATCTTTTGTGTTTTACCATCCCAGCTTGTAAATCCTTCTGTCTTAATCTCTTTGTTTGTTTTATAATCAGTGATGTGAACATCACCTTTTACAACTTCCACAAGGTCACTCTGTCCACATATACCTGCAGATCTAAGATAGACTAAATGTTCTGGATATACACCATCACTAATCTTTTGATCAGGAGAATACTTGATTCCCATTAGTTCGATCGGTTTATAAATAGGAACAGTTACATCTTGTCTTTCTATAGTGGTGAAAGAACAAAGATCTTTCTCACGTTCATTATGATACCATGTACCAAGAGTGGTGGCTCTATTAGCTTCAGCTTTCCAAGCTGCTCTAATATCTTCTGGTGTCATACCATACCACTTACTCTTTTTGTTCTTAGATGACTTCTGCGACATCTTCTCCGCGTCAAATCCTTGTTTAAACTGACTGATCAAACTGGTTACTGATAACCATTCTTCTTCTGGGTTGTCGATTGTTGTGTACTTGTGGTCATCTGCTGTAAATCTTAATATACTCATATAGGTAATTTTAATGTGTGTCTATGTATACGTTTATACCACTTCTTATGTTGACGATTGTAATACCAATCATATAAATAACAAATGCCATCAAAAATATTTTTTGGATAGTAAAAATAAAAAGGAAAGATTGTTCTTGGAGTAACAACTAAACCCATACCTGCTATCCAAAGAAGCCATCTTTTGTTTTTTTTACTTTGAAATAATACCCATCCATATAAAGGTTTATTTGTACTACCTATTTTACCTGTTCTATTATCATAGAATGTTCTCATATTGCTAGTTTTTGTTTTAGTTGATCTTCTTCAGCCTGGGTTAGTTCTGCGTCCCAATGTTCTTTAGGACATGATGAAGAAAGACTTCTGGTTTTATATTCTAAAGAACATCCACATCCACCTTTGTCAATATCACAACATGGAGCTGTTCTGTCAACTATACATCCTCCAGAAGTATTGTATAGTTTGGAAGGACACTGTTGACATATTCTTAAACGCTCATGAGCTATCTGCTCAACATCTTCACGTTTAAATATACTATTAGTTACACCTTCTAGGATTTGTCCTTTAGTTTTCCAAATCCTTATTATGTTCTTTTTGCTTAATTTCATAGTCTAGTTGTTTTGTCACTTTAACGATTTCTTTTCTATCTTTTTCCTCATCTATCAACCTCTTCATGTTTCGTAAAGCAAAAAGGTTTTCAGCTGTCTTAAACCTCGCGGTCATCTGTTGCATACCTTTTTGTTTATTACTCTCTTCAAACTTCTCATGCTTATCAATCATATCATCAAGCTTCCAGTGTTTGATTGTAAAGTCTCCAAGGTTTGTTATGTGAACTCGTGGATATGATAGAGACGATAGTGTTCTTCTCACTTCTCTCCAATAATAATCCACTACGTCTTTTACAACACTTTCAGGAAGATCCACTTCTTGTGCTACAACCCCAACATCTCTTTTAGCTTTCTTAGGATGGAGTAACAACGCTTAAGAATTGATAGTTTAACAATATATTACCCTCACTCTGTATGTTTAATACAGGGTTTATATAAATCTTCTTTTTGTTTTTTCCTTCCTTCACAAGGAGGTTTTTCTTTTCAGCTTTTGTAAGACAGTTGCGCACACTCTGTATAGAGGAGAATATCTTTTTATCATTAGCTTTGTTACAGAAGGATGTTAGTTCCTGGTCCCCTTCCATCGCAAGAAGTGTCAGACATTCTAAGTCCGCGTCACTCACTTGTACCTTGTATAGATAACAATAAGTTAGTAGTTGGAACTTAACTATGTCCCATCTAGCCATCTTCATTCGTTTATCTACTTTGTTTACTATTGCCATTGGTTTTCTTTTTTAATCTATGAGGGAGTGGATTTCGCCACTCCCTTAGATCCCTTAATCAACTTTTTTTAAAGAGCGCTTAGACTTTTCTTTTGCATCAAGCTCAGCTTTAGCTACTTGCTCTTGTGTTGGTATCATCACTTGATCACCAACTTTTAATCCTTCATCAACAAGCTCTGGATTGTTATCAAGATCTTCTTGTGTGATGGTGTGTAAATTACCTGGAGGTGTTTGTTGTTTAGGACCAGCCATAGCTTGACCAATAAATCCTAACGCTTCAATCTCTTTGGCTCTACATACAGCAAGTTCCATATTAGCCTTAGCTAAACGAACTTGTAACTCTTTCACTTCTATTTGATCATTTAGCATTGCTATGATCTCTTCTTTACTAGGAGCCTTTGATTCTTCAGGCTTGTCTAAAAATTGTCCTTCTGACATATGTGTTGGTTTTATAATTCTAAATCTTTTTCTTTTCCTACAGATCCTTCAGTCATGTATTCAAACCAGATTTTTTCAAACTTCTTATACGGTGTGTCTATAATAAAAGATCTTGTATCCATATAAATAGTTGTGCATCCATAGTTCCAATCATCAGGATCATCTGATGTCAACTTAATAACAGTGACGGTGTCCAGAAGAAAAGCAAATGGAAGCCATACACTAGAACTCTGTCCTAACAATTGTTCTGTAGCTTCATCATGGCGGCTACACTCGGCCTTACAGCGATGTATCATTAGCATTCTTTTTATGAGATGTGTGATATTGGTTATAAGATATAAACTGACTTACACTCGATCGTCTTATAATGCTTTCAGCTAAAAGACGCTCACCGATTCCATCACGGACATCGATTACTGGGACATTTATAGGATCCCCATTTCTGTTGGTTGTCTGGCGGTAGTGACTTAGTTTACCTTCCATACCTGTTGATGTATTCATACTATAATATACTTAAAAAGTTTAAACTTAGCAAATTTATATATATTAAAGTTATCTTTAGAAAGATTGTTTCCACATGGGTGTGGATAAAAATAAAAAGTCAAGTATCCTATACAGAATACTTGACAAATAGGGTGACTAGCCGGAACCGAACCGGCACCTTTAGCGCCACAAGCTAACACTCTTCCCGTTGAGCTATAGCCACAGTTCTTCCACTTTGAATCGAACAAAGACTAAGAGCTCCAAAAACTCCTGTACTAACCATTATACCATGGAAGAATATAAGAGCCTCCTCCGGTACTCGAACCCGGTTTTCCTCTTTACAAGAGAGGCACATCACCGTATATGCTTAGGAGGCGTGTGTTGTGGTGAATGTTGGAATCGAACCTAACTCCTCTGGTTTTTCAGACCAGTGCTTCTACCAAGTTAGCTTATTCACCATAGAGAGAAGTGTTTGAATCGAACAAACGTAGATGGTTTTGCAGACCATCACCTAAACCACTCGGTCAACCTCTCTTATATTTGTAGGGTGGACAGGACTCGAACCTGCACGCACTTGCTCCCAAAGCAAGGGACCTACCATTGGTCAACCACCCTAAATTAAAAATCCCCGGCTCATTTCTGAACCAGGGACATATCTTTCACACATATATACACTAGTTCATCATCGTCTTGTAAAACAAGGCGTTGTCGGAAACTGTTGTGTATGTTGTGTATTCTTTTTCATTACATTACAAAGATAAGGGTATATCTTTTCTCCACCAAATCTTTTTTTATTTTTCTAAAAAAAATGCCTTCTCAAAGGAAGTGAGACCTCTAAGAAGACAAGTGGTTCTTTACCAGGGGCTAAACTTACATACAGGTTGATGATGCACTGTTCTACACCACCCTTTTCAATACAGCTTACTCTCTAATAAAGGCGGCCACCACTTACAATATACAAAAATTTTTTTACCCCCTAAAAAAAGATCTTGTAATAGAGGATGTTAAGACCCCCCAAGTCAGAAGCCCCGGCTCGGAACTCGCGACCCTGACCCCCTATCAAGTTCAGGGAAAGTCTTTTGAAACAAAACTCCTTTAGTCTTTGGGAAGGTTTTGGAAGTTTCGCATGTTTCTGAGCTGAGAGTTTTTGTCCTTTAATAATTTAGGAGAAAATCATACAAGATAATCTCTGTAGGTTGATTCAACATTACGGATCAATACAACTACATATAGAAATGTCAGGGGGAGGGTTATAATGCCGCTTACCCATTTACAAAAGGTTTTCTCTTATAACTTTGAGATGTAATACCACAACAGCCTTAGTCGGCACCACAATAAGCTCCCTTAATTGGGAGCTTACTTTTGTTTATACGAACATTCCACTCGCTTTCAGCGAACTCCTTTATAAGCTTAGATATGTTCTGTTTATATTAGATATGTCTTTTAACAAATTAGATATGTCCTTTAACAAATCAACTAAATATATACACATGTCAGATCAATATTTTTGTCCTAACTGCGAAAAGATAACAGAAAGACTTCCTCATGAAGCTATAAATACTGAGACTATTTGTATTGAATGTAACGATACATATTATATAGAAGATAGTTTATTTCGTCAAAGAACATCCAGAAACATTAAACAACAACAAGCTAACTATCTAAACTCAAAAGATTATTTACAAATGAAAAAGTTAAAACAAAAAGCTATAGAGATGCGCGTTTTAAATAAAGGGTTAGTAAGCAACTAAACAAAGAGGAGCCCACAAAGCTCCTCTTTCCTTAGCGGATATATTCCACTCTGCTTCGCAGCACTCCTTTATAAAATTAGGCTTCCGAGTATCTTCTGTTGTAATCAGTGATATAGGTTGTCCTTTAACAAGTCAATTATTTTTATTCATATCTAAAACATTTAAACATGTCAAAGAGAACAAACACACTAAAGATTGTAGGCGTAAACAACTTTAGTCAGACCATTAATGGTAGAGAATACGCTATGGTAGAATGTACCACTTCGGACAACAAAACTGTCGAAGTTGCTTTAACTCACAACTTTCTCGAAAGAAAGGGGGTTGACCTAACATTGTTAGATGAACTGACAGGTTCATCAATAACAATAGGTAAAGACGAATATCGCGCGGGCGGTACAGGTATTGCTGTCATCACTTCAGCTGAAGACAGAATCGCTAACGTTGTAGAAGGTAAAACTTATACAGCAGCTAATGGAGATGAAAAGACTTATTCTTTCATCTTGACTAACTCTAATAACATTAGTAACTTTGTAAAAGGCGAGATTTACAAAGACGCTACTGTTAATATTGTTTCTTCCACTCTTGCAAAAGTTAAAATCGAAGAGAAAAGACTTAAAGGTATAGCAGCTACCAAAGCTAATGCTGAAAAGCTAAGAGCTCTTAGCGAAAATACTACTAAGCCTGTCGAAGAGAAAGAAGAAGAGTTTGAAGAAGAAATCAAAGAAGAACCTGCGTTCTAATTTAAAAGAACACTTAGAAGAGCCTAATCTATATGGATTGGGCTCTTTCTTTAAGTTTCACACAACACATCTCGCATATCAGACGAACACAGCTACGCTGTTGACGAACACGGAAACGTGTGCCATGTGACATGTGAAATCTGTCTTCTGAAAATACATAACTCACTGAAAACCAAGGAGTTATGTGTCTGTGAGAGGGTGGGAAACAACACGTCCTCTGTTTCATCAACATATAAAAAGCCTAAGAAAAACCACAAAAAACGCGGATCAGTATAGCTATAACAATAACACATCAAAAAAAAAAGACAATGAACATTACAAACTTATTAGGTCAGATTTGTACATTAGGTACAAAAAGCAAACAAGGTTTTAGAATGCTAGAGGGTATTAACAGGAAGGTGATACCCAGTCGTGTGACAATGCTAGCTCAATCTGTTGAACAAATGGGTATATGTAGACCTGTTATCGTGGCGCAGATAGACTTTCTTCCTATTCCAGGGCTATATGTCATAGATGGTCAGCATCTGTTTCATGCGCTCTTAAGACTTGGTTGTGATATACCATATGTAAAGATGGAGATTAAAACTAAGGAACAACTTGTAGAGAACTTGGCGCTGTTAAACAATAGTTCTAAGTCTTGGACTCTTGTTGACTATGCCACTGTATGGGCGTATATCAATCCTGATTATAGTAAGCTACTAAAATATCATAGTATATATGATGTGGAGCTTAGTGTATTAGCTAATATACTAAACAGATCTCCAAGACTTTTTGTATTAGGGAGTGTGATAAAGAAAGGTACATTGGTTATTAAGAATGAGGCCGAGGCGCTTATGATTTTAGATTATCTGACAGATATACTAAGAATCATTCCTAAGAGAAACGTTCATCATGACAATCGTAAAATAATTGAAGCCTATGTACAGTTTGTTATGACTAACATATCTACATACAATCATAAGAAGTTTACTAAGTATTTAACTAAGAACCTATCAAGGTTAGAGTTTGCTAATGTAGACGAAGAGGTTTATGTGGATTTCTTCTCTAAAGGATTATAACATCCGCGACAAAGGATAACGAGCTTTTTGTGTATATCCCCGACTTGAGAAATCGGGAAGGGGATAATACCTAAACATAGCAAGAGGATGGGTTTGAGGAACCTGTCAAATCTAGAGACTTTAATAAGTCATCAAAGCTCGTGAAGTTCGAGTGTAAAAAGGTGTAATCCCTTCTATTTTTTCTCACGCATATCTATGTGTGGTTTAAAAGAGCGTGTGTAGGACCAGAGGTCACAAGCTACACAAAGAATTTAAACAAAGTGTTCGATTATAGTGAGCATATAAGAGGGTGACTATTCCCTCTATTTTTAACATTGTTTTTCATCACCAAAAAAATATATAACACAATGAAAAAGTATTGGGTAATGTTAGGAGCTCAGGTATTTATTATCGGTTCCACAATGAATCTGTCTGCAGGAGAAAAACTCTTTGTAAAAGGAACAGAAGTAACTGTTGTAGAGAAAGTCTACGTACAGAAAAACCTATTTATTTAATGTATTCTTAGATGTGAGCCCTAACATAGACTATTTGTCTACAGGGCTTATGTCTTTGACTAAAAACACATCAGTTTATGTGGGAAACATTGAAACAAGGGATTAAAAACAATCCTAAAGTCGCGGCAGCTGGTCTGTCATTAGTATTGACGCTAGTAGTCTTCTACTGGTTATTATGTAACTTCTTAATTATCGAGTAATGAAAAGAAACACAGCGTACAGTCTTTTGTACATATTAACATTATTGGTTGTAGCAGCTATTATGGCTAGCTGTAACCCAATGATATCCGGTAACACGGGTGGAAGAAATTGTGGAGTGTGGTTTCCAAAACACTTTCACAGAAGATAAGCATTCCTAATAAGAACACGGGCCTGGATTTCTATCCTGGGCTCTTATCTTTTATTATTAACACAAAAAACAATAGCTATGTTATTTAGCGTTTACCTGGCTACTGAGCCTAATGCATTCAGTGAAACTGTTTGTCAACCGCGCGAGTTCGTAGGAACTGTAGAAGCGGAAACTGTAGGTGTGGCTTATCATAAGACACAAAACCTTACAGAAACATGGAACAAAGAAAAACCATGTAGAAGTGTTTCAGTTGGTGACGTCTTAGTAGACGAAAAGTTCAACAAACTAATGGTTATAGGTGTAGGATTCAGAGATATAACAAGAGAAATATGTCCTGAAACGGACATCACAAGAGATAATATGGCTGGGTAGACGACTGGACGTGGAGCGATTTCCCATAGTTATTCCCTACCTGGCATATTTTTTAACAAGATTAATGGTGAGAAAACCCGGAAGCTTCGGCTGATGGGTTTCCCTAAGACAGCTCATATTTGAGCTCCTATCATACTCAATATATAATATATCTATATACTAGTATGATTAGAGCTCATATTTGAGCTCTCTTAGTCTCATTATAGTCACAAAATGAGCTTTATTATGAAAGCTGAAGAACTGGTAATAGGGAATAAGTATGTTCCTATAAAGAAGTCTATTGGTCAACCATTTATGAAAGAAGATGGTGCTTGGTATAAAGCTGTTGGCAAAGGTCAAAACTTTTTGTATTACCTTGGACCAACTAACGGTGGTAAAAAACATGTTTTTAGTCATGAACAACCGTTTAGTCTTGGTGGAAGAAAAATAGGAGAATGGTATAACCCTGAAGATGTGGTTGAATATCCTATTATTCACTCATATAAGCCCGATAGAGCCTTTTTAAAAGAAATCTGGAGTATATCTACAGATGAAGAGAAAAAAGAGCTAGAATCGAAGTTTCCTCATCTTATGTTAAACTACCTTATATGAAAGCACAAGACATAGTAGTGGGAGGAAAATATGTTCCTTTACGTAAAAGTGTAGGAGATTCAGAGTTATATGTACATCCTATGGGTGAATGGGCTAAAGCTCAAGCTAAAGGACAACCGTTTCTTTACGCTATAACGAAGTATTGGAATACACATACAAATAGTAATATTATAGTATTATCTGTTGAAAATCCAAAGATGGTAGATTACCCTATATCGGATGGTTATGCTCCAGAAGACTTAATACCTTATACAGAATATTACCCGGACGAAGTATTTCTAAAAGAGATATATGCTATAGTTGATGAGAATCAGCGTCAAGACATGGAGGAAAAGTTTCCTCTTATTTTTAAACAAACAATCTAAGTGGTTGTAAATCAACGAGTTATGAATTGGAAACACACAGTGACAGGTAAAGTGATAGATGATTATGACTATCAAGAACTACCTGCTCAAGAGAAAAAGTATTATGTCAGAACAGCTAACTCTGTAACTGACGATGATGATGACGATCTTTCTATAGGAAACTTGTTTTCTGTAGAACAAGATGATCTTCCGTCCTCGTTTACTGTCCCTGACAATGACGATCCACAAGATTCTTTCCAAGGATTTGGTGGTGGAAGTTCAGGTGGCGGTGGAGCTACAGATTCATGGGATGATGATGACGATAGCTCTGATGATTCAGATGATTAAACTATTTGGGGATTTAAAGGATAGAACCTTTTACAGGAAGTACAACTGATGGATCACTGGCTATATAGCAAAGACCAACCCCAAACCAATTGTTAAGAAACACATTAGAGGTGATGTGGGCTGAAGATTTGGGAAAGTCTTTAGCTTCTTAACACAATAACATAACAAACAAAACAATAAACAACATGGTGTTAGGTAGTATAAACGAGATCGTAGTTGATCTTACAGAACCTATGGAGATAAAGATGCAGACGTTAACCTATAGACAAATAAACTTGTTTGCAGGACAAAACGGATCTGGTAAGAGTTTCTTACTTATTAAGGTTTTCTGTTTACAAACAGCGCTAGGTGTATATGCAGCTCTTCCTATTGATCAGGTTATTCCTGATGTGTTAAAGAGAAAAGTGGCCCAGGAAATCTGGGACGGGTCTTTTACAGACCAAAACTTAAATGGAACCATAGAAGGACGCTATGACCATGGGGTATCACTTAAAGTGACGTTTGTTAAGGGTGATGTAACTGATGTACAATATTCAGACCTAACAAAAATAACAGCAGTGGCGCCTGTGATATACATGTCTTCTCATATGAGAACATTTGAGAGTATTAAGATGTATCTGAAGATGAGAAAGATATTTAAAGAGAGCTCACAACCAACACATGAGTTTGGAGCTGATCTTGCTACTAAGCTTGTAAAGGATGGGTTCAAGCTTTATGATATATTGTGTATTGAGCGACTTATATCTAAGATGCCAATATTAGATACTGTAGAGATATGTAAGACGTTATCTAACTTTGAACCTAATGATCAAGTGTTCAATGATATAGCTTCATTTGATGTCGACTACGACAGATGTGATTTCTTGTATAGATCAAAAGCTACAGGTAATGCTGTATATCTTACAAGTCTTCCAAAAGGACATCAAAGCCTTATAAATATGGTTTTGTGTTCTATTCCTTAGTTTTTTCACGCTTAAAAATAATAAAATGGCGAAGTTAACAAGAAGAGGTCAGAATGACTCTCAAACAGTAAACAATTTTACTTTAAACCTTACAAAAGGTAATGACGCGATCAAAGGTGATCGTGCAAGAGTGGCGTGTTCTTCAGCTGAAAGATCACAAAGAAAAATCATCGATGAAATCATCGACAGACAAGACAAGTTGTTGTTAGAAAGAGAGAACTTAAGTGATCTTTCTCCTCGTAACACTACAAGTCTTGTGTTTGCCGGTGGTAACTTTGATGGAGACAAATGGGCTAGACGTATGCAAGACATCGAGCTTCAGTTGGTAAACATTGAAGTGGAGCTTGAAGTGGCTGAAGGTCTTTATGAAAAGTGGTTTGCTCCAGTAGAAGCTCCAGCTCCTAAAGCTACTCGTTCTGGAAATGGTAAAAGAGCTACAGCTGCTGCAGCTCAAGAAGGAGGAGAGTAATCATGCGGATCTACATAAGTGGATCACAAGCAGGAGACGCATCTATTCCTAGAAAAGTGGGAAACTACTTATCCGAGAAATATGAAGATGGGGTGGAGATAATCTACCCTAAGCTTTCTTGGACAAATAAGTCTGAAGAAGAGATGTTAGCTTGTGATATATTAATTATTTGCCCACCTGACTCTACAAACTACAACGAAAATATAAACGTAGGAAAAGGTCAGTATGAGATGGTTAACAAGTTTTACGATAAGCCAAACTCGGCCGGTATATTTGTTATCAACCATCTTCAAGAAGAAGATGATGAGATTGATTACATCGAAGCCACTGTTGTGGAGGAATACCCTAGTGGAAATATAACTTTTCAAAATAGTGCTGATCGTCCAAACTGGCAAAACAACTATGGTTGGATACATACTAGTGATGAAGGAGCTGTGTCTTTAGATGAACTGATGGAAAAATCTGGTGTATCGTTTAAGAAACATGAAACTTTGTTTCAGATTGGTAAATGGTACCGTCATTTTGAAAATAAAAATATTTTCTTTAAGTATGAATCAATCAAAAAAACAACTGGTGGTATCAAGTATATTTACGCTAGTGAATTTATTTCATCTGATCGTGTTTACACTTCTACGGGCCGTGGTATGGGAACACTCGATAATTATAAAAGTAAGATCGTATTACTTCCTCAAAGTGAACTTGATAATTTTTTACCTACAGATCATGAGGATAGAAAAACCCAATCTGTTACTATAGATTCTTGGTGTGTAAAAGTTACAAGAGAAAACTATGATGTAGTTAAAAAATGGTTAGGTAATAATCATGTTTCTTTAGCTGCAAATGATACACAACCTGGACATATAGTGGGTATTACAAAAAAAGGTGATAAAACCTATTTTGGAACTCATTGTGCTAAAGAATATTTTTCTAAGATTATTTCTACAAAAGACTTTTATACGAAAATTGGACATGTTGAGAAATCAACCACACCAATAGCTCCGTCTTATAAACCAACAATCCATCTAGC